>ERZ778017.189-NODE-189-length-102394-cov-906.334946_pt1:0-92500 | contig 102394 bp, 84 predicted proteins | sample MGYA00375747_ERZ778017 | MGnify/ENA primary metagenome ERZ778017 (study PRJEB29350, sample SAMN05509838) | bioreactor metagenome | biome: bioreactor; material: wastewater | place: South Africa: University of Cape Town | collected 2014-03-17 ... | reverse complement strand
TCCGCAGATTTCCGAATAGGATAACCTACTATGTTGAAGACATAGTGTCCACAGCAATGTGGAAGCCAACCCGGGGAACTGAAACATCTAAGTACCCGGAGGAAAAGAAAATAATAATGATTCCCTAAGTAGTGGCGAGCGAACAGGGAAAAGCCCAAATCATGGTAGCGTGCTACCGTGAGGTTGTAGGACTGCATTTAGAAGTCAATCTCAAGTGGAATCTTCTGGAAAGTTGAGCCATAGAGCGTGATAGTCGCGTACATGTAAAAGATTGATGACGAGCAGTATCCTGAGTAAGGCGGGACCGGAGGAATCCTGCCTGAATCTACCGGCACCATCCGGTAAGGCTAAATACTTCTTAGAGACCGATAGTGAACCAGTACCGTAAGGGAAAGGTGAAAAGTACCCTAAATAAGGGAGTGAAATAGTACCTGAAACCGTACGCCTACAAGCGGTCGGAGTCTCGATTTATCGGGATGACGGCGTGCCTTTTGCATAATGAGCCTACGAGTTACTCCTCACTGGCAAGGTTAAGTTCAATATTAACGGAGCCGTAGCGAAAGCAAGTCCGAACAGGGCGATTAGTCAGTGGGGGTAGACGCGAAACTTTGTGATCTATCCATGAGCAGGTTGAAGTCCCGGTAACACGGAATGGAGGACCGAACCCATATGAGTTGAAAATCGTTGGGATGACTTGTGGATAGGGGTGAAAGGCCAATCAAACTGAGAGATAGCTCGTTCTCCCCGAAATGTTTTTAGGAACAGCGTCGTATCTGAAGTTTATTAGAGGTAGAGCTACTGATTGGGCAAGGGGGCTTCACCGCCTGCCAAACCCTGACAAACTCCGAATGCTAATAAATATCTGCGGCAGTGAGGCTGTGGGCGCTAAGGTCCATGGCCGAGAGGGAAATAACCCAGATTACCAGCTAAGGTCCCTAATACATAGTTAAGTTGATCAAACGATGTGAAATTTCTACAACAGCCAGGATGTAGGCTTGGAAGCAGCCATTCATTTAAAGATAGCGTAACAGCTCACTGGTCGAGAGACTTCGCGCGGAAAATAATCGGGCATCAAACTATGAACCGAAGCTGTAAACTCTATATTCATTTATAGATTGGTAGGGGAGCATTCTAATCTGCATTGAAGGTGTGTGGTGATGCATGCTGGAGCGGTTAGAAAAGAAAATGTAGGCATAAGTAACGATAAGTCCGGTGAAAAACCGGACCGCCGTAAGTCCAAGGTTTCCTGATCAATGTTAATCAGATCAGGGTTAGTCGGGTCCTTAGGCAAACCCGAAAGGGGTAGCTGATGGAAAGTTGGTTAATATTCCAACACCCGCTATAGTTTCGATGGGGCGACGGGGTAGTGATAAGACCGCGATCTGACGGAATAGATCGTTAAAGGGTGTAGTTAATTGTCTGGCAGGCAAATCCGCCGGATGAGATGAACCTGATAGTACTGCAAAGCTTCGGCAGCGCAGATAGTGTCTGTAAACAAACCTCCAAGAAAAACCTCTAAGGTTAGGCTATAGCGGCCCGTACCGTAATCCGACACAGGTGGACGGGATGAATATTCTCAGGCGCTCGGGTGAGCCGTGGAGAAGGAACTAGGCAAATTGACGCTGTAACTTTGGAATAAAGCGTTCCCTACACTTGCTGTAGGGACCCAGTAAAATGGTGCGACCAACTGTTTAGCAAAAACATAGGGCCCTGCAAAATCGAAAGATGACGTATAGAGCCTGATACCTGCCCGGTGCTGGAAGGTTAAGGAAGGGTGTTCGTTCGCCGCAAGGTGGACAAAGCTCCTGACTGAAGCCCCAGTAAACGGCGGCCGTAACTATAACGGTCCTAAGGTAGCGAAATTCCTTGTCGGGTAAGTTCCGACCTGCACGAATGGTCTAATGAGTTGCACGCTGTCTCCTCCACGAGCCCGGTGAAATTGTAGTATCGGTGAAGATGCCGGTTACCCGTCACGGGACGGAAAGACCCCATGAACCTTCACTACAACTTTGCATTGATTTTGAATTTTTGATGTGTAGAATAGTTGGGAGACTTTGAAGCTCCGGCGCTAGCCGGGGTGGAGTCGCCGTTGAAATACCAACCTTTAAACATTTAGAATCTAATCCCGCCAAAATCGGGAAACAGTGCATGGTGGGTAGTTTGACTGGGGTGGTCGCCTCCTAAAAAGTAACGGAGGCTTGCAAAGGTTCCCTCAGTATGGTTAGTAATCATACTTAGAGCGTATTAGTATAAGGGAGCTTGACTGTGAGGCATACATGCCGAGCAGGGACGAAAGTCGGCTAAAGTGATCCGGTGGTTCTGCATGGAAGGGCCATCGCTCAAAGGATAAAAGGTACTCTGGGGATAACAGGCTGATCTCACCCAAGAGCTCATATCGACGGTGAGGTTTGGCACCTCGATGTCGGTTCGTCACATCCTGGGGCTGGAGAAGGTCCCAAGGGTTCGGCTGTTCGCCGATTAAAGTGGCACGTGAACTGGGTTCAGAACGTCGCAAGACAGTTCGGTCCCTATCTGTGATGGGCGTTAGAAAATTGAGTGGGCATGACCTTAGTACGAGAGGACCGGGTCGTACGTACCGCTGGTGTATCTGTTGTGCCGCCAGGTGCAGTGCAGAGTAGCTATGTACGGTCAGGATAAACGCTGAAAGCATCTAAGCGTGAAACCTTCCACGAGATGAGTTTTCTTTTAAGGGTCGTCAGAGACTATGACGTTGATAGGCTACAGGTCTAAAGGCAGTAATGTCAAAGCCGAGTAGTACTAATTACCCGTAAGCTTTAATTTTTTTTTATTAAGTATTGCAACTTCCCTTTATGTTAAGTTATTAAACTTTGTATTGGTGCTTACACCGCGAGTGCACACCTCTTCCCATTCCGAACAGAGAAGTTAAGACTCGCAGGGCTAATGGTACTACAAAAAAATGTGGGAGAGTAGGTCGGTGCCATACTTATTGAACCCTTCCGGGAGACCGGGAGGGTTTTTTTGTTTCAGGCCTTTTTGATCAGGAGATTACGAACAAAAAAAATTGATCTTCTTTTTTGAAATTGATATACTCAAAACAAGAACTCTGAGGCGGAGAGCCGGCCGCTGATTAAATTATTAAACCCTCCCAGTTTTCCGGGACGGTTTTTTTAGACTATTCAATCAATATCCAATAAGAATCCAGCCTTATCTTTTCAACTTGATATTACATGGCTGTTAGTTCAAAACCTCTGCGGTTGTTTTTTCGGTATTTTTCTTCCTCCAATTAAACCTACCAATGGCCTACTCTAATCCCGAAATACTTTCCCGTGTTTGTTATTTCTCTTGAGAAGAGCATCCCTGTGGTAAAAGGATCCAAATAAAAATAAGAAACTACTTTTTCGATTGTAATTTCTAATCTGCTTCCCCTTTCTGAATTGCTTGCTGACAGGACCAATAGACTAACCAAAGTTTGGTTTAAAAAAAAGAGCTACGACTTTTTCTGTCATAGCTCTTCTGCTTTATTTTGGTTGAAATATTTTTTTATTTTTTCTGCAACACAAGCGTATCGACCGTTGTGGTTTGTCCCAATACAACTGTCGCATTCTTGTCTGCATTGTTGAATGTTGTGTCATTGGGCACAAAGGAAAGCTGGTAATTACCGGCCGGAATGTCGCCAAACCAATATTTACCATCGGTTACGTTTGTAAAGGTTGAAGCAACTGTATCTGCACCATTGAGTGCATACACGGCAGTACGGACAGAATCCGGAACAACCACTCCCTGCAGATTACCGCCTGACGGTACAAACGAAATAACACGGAGTACTGGTTTCAAAATGTATTTTCCGCTATTGCCTGCTTTTACTATTGATTTTGCTGCATCAAAATCGAGAATTAATCTGTACAATTGTCCACCTGAAACATCCTGGTGAATCTGCACTTTTAACCCGGATTGCTGTGCACTCGGTGTGGTCAATGCTATTTTTTCACCGGCCTGGGTAATGATATAATTGTTATCTCCCAATACGAGTCTTAATTGTGAGATTTTTCCTGCCGGTATAGTGGCATCTGCAAGTATTGTATCCTTTCCTCCGGTCAGATCCAGAAGGTTGTAAACTCCGGGATGGACACCATCCAGAGTTATCCAATTGCTGCTATCCTGTAAACTGATACGAACTTGCTGGATGTCAACCCAAACTTCTTTTACTGAAGGGTCAGGAGCATCTGTCAGGCGCACTTGTAGCTGGGCACTGTTTGTGTTAAGGCTATCCTTCTTTTGACAGGAAAAGAAAGTAACCGAGCCGAATAAAATGGCGATGGCGAAAAACGCCTTTGAAGAAATTGTTTTCATAAATTACTGTATTGTGGTTTAAAGTATATACTAAGGCAAGAATTATTCCAAAGAAGGACTCAGGGATTATTTTGTAAGAAATATTTTATTGATTTGAACTGTATTGTCTAAAATAAATTTGACTGTATAAATGCCTCCGGACCAATGCTGTACCTCCGGATAAATCAAATCTGTTATTCCTTTCTGTAACCTTTCCTGCCGCAACATCATTTGTTTCCCTGCCATGTCATATACGAATATCTGAAGGATCCCTTCTTTTTCGGTTTGGAGGTGAATCTTTAAGGTGTTGTAAACAGGATTGGGGGTTATCGTGATTGAAGGTTTGATGTCGGTATTTAATTTAATCACATTGCTGTAAAAGACCTGATTGTCAAAACCTGTCAGTTTAATCCGGTAATAAACCGTATTTCCAGAGAATTTCTCCAGGTTATCCAAAAATGTAAATTTGAATGGCAAAGCGCTTTGCTTTTGATTCAAAACCTTACCCACCGGATAAAACCGGTTGCCGTCCATACTTCGTTCTATGGAATAATATTGAATATTTTCATTTATCGGCGCTGTCCAGTGAAGAACAGCGGTGTTGCCACTGATATTTCCCGTAAAAGTTTGAAGAGTATTTTGGAGTACGATACACAATGGATTTGTGAGAAGTGTAACCGTATCCGCTGCATAATCTTCACATCCATTTTGTAACTTTTGAGTAACGATATACGTTCCCGGCGAGTCGACCACGATGGAAGTAGGAGAATTATACCTGTTGATATGCCCATCCAGTGTCGACCATGTATAAACGGAAGTGGATACAGGATTGGTAATATTGATCTGGCTTTCGCCCATAAAGCCGCACAATGACGTTGTATCAACGTCAACAGCAACACGGGGAGCCAAAAAGAAATCGAAAGGCCCTACAAAATCTTTAAGTGCAGCGGTAAAAGAAGTTGATGAACGCGACTTTACCAATACACGCCTGAAAGGCATACCACAATTATTGCTTCCGAGAAGGGTCACAGGATCCAAACCTAATTTGGTAAGGTTTACACCAAACTCCATGAATTGCCCTTTTGTATAATCTGTTACTACCGAGTTGTCTCCCCGAACAAGCGCAAAAGGCCCTGCCCAGGTAGATTTGACATCATTTTCTGTGCCGACATAAAATGCACCGGAAGATTTCGGAACGATTCCGGCGTAGCCAAATTGTGAGCCTGAAGCAGCTCCATCAAATGAGCCGGACCAATTAAAAGCCGCTGGTGTAATGGATAAGGATGATTTGTCCACCCATATCCGCGCTTCGATTGAAGAAAGTGTCGAACTTCCATAATCTGCTGAAAAAATAATATCACCGGGGGCGGTGACATTTCCGGCCGTATCAAACTTCCAGCTTGTATGACCTGCATCGGGGCCATAACCATAAAATTTTAAAGAAGCTCTGTCATAATAAATATCAGTTTGATACATTTCAAAATCAAAGTACCTGTCTCCCGTAGTATTTTCAATAGATACTCCGCCAAACATCCATAAGGAATCCGAAAAATTAGGACCAGCCCTTCTCACGTGCACCATCATATCCAGAATTTCATTCTTATCAGGAACGGATTGTGCGACAGGGCATGTCCAAAACTGAGGACTCATCCCGTTTTTACTTGCACCGGAGGCAAACATGGTGCTATCATCTCCATGATAATCCCGTATAAATACGGCATCAATCCACATCCGGTTATTGACAACAGTATAAGCGGGAACGCTCATTGTCCGGTAAAAAGGAAGTTTGCGGAAATTGGGGTCACTTGCGTAACTGCTTAGAATATCGGCGGCGCCTGTCGTATCAATGACAGCCTCACCTGTATAGCCTGACGGAAGTTTATTAAACCAATCATCATTTCCGTTCTGGAGTTTCGCGTCGGAATAGTTGGCTTCTAAATCGCCCTCTACTCCGAAGTTAGCTTTAATTATAGACGATGTTATCTGAGCTCTTACCATACTATTCGCCAACAATAAAAATATGAGGGGTATAAATAGTTTCATAAAAGCTGTTTAGTGTTTAAATTGGTTTTCTCTGTCAGGCCTATACAGGAGATGCTGTTGCTATCAAAAGAACTTATCAAAAGAACTTCTGAACGATCTTGACAACTTCTACTGATGAGTGAAGAACAGTGCCATCCAACAATGTTACATCCATACGGTAATATATAACGCCAGGAAAAACATTTTCGTCTTTCCAATTGCACAATACTCCATTGCTGCCAGGGCAGGAAAAAATCGGATTAAAAAATTCACCGTCGTAAGACCGCTGAATTTGTACTGACATTACGTTTGAATTACCAGAAAAGCGCCACATAAGGCCAACTGCGTGCCGTCCCTGCCTGTGTGCTTGAAAGAAAGGAGAAGTACCTGCATTTTGAGTTGAAATCACCGGCGATTGAGATGGAACTGGTTCTACATCGTGGCTCCATGCCGTTGAAATTGTAAATGCCAGCAAAAGAGGCATAATGATCTTTTTCATAAAATTGGTTTAAGTGAAGTACAAAGAGAGATAATTTACAAGTTTAATGAAAGGGTAATCCAGCTCATTTAGGATGTCAGTAAATCCACTTAGTTTATGTAAGTTTTGGAGATTTTTCCCTTAGTAATTTGTAATTTGACCGCCTGAACCGGTGAAAAAAATGAATTGGATTTTTTATGAAAGAAGGACAACCGATTAATAATCAATAAATTAACATTGACCTTAAGATTCGTATAACCACGATTCGTGATTTTCCTATCATCTGTTTCCATAAATACGTTCTTCTGGCCCTTAAAATATCCCAACTTCCGGCTTAAAAAGCAAAAATTTACCGGGAAAAAGGTGAAGCCGGGTATTTATGCGATTTATAAATCATCGGGTAAAAATCGATAATACAATCTTGAACTCAGAAAACCTCTTTTCCTTTCAAAATCTGTTTTGGTCTTTTGTTCTGAAAAATAATTTATCCATTCAGGGTTATCCTTGTAGGTGTCGTATAATATCTTCTTGTTGTAATCCAAACTTTGCAGGTACGTGGGATCGTTATACTTAGGATGATTGAGGTTGTACTTCGTTACAATCCAGCTAAAATTGACAGGTGAGCAGATTACGAGCGCAAAGAAAAATACCCATCCCATTTTATTGATGAGGAATATATTTGTTTTTTGCCTGTTTATTTTGTACCAGGTCAGCAATAGTCCAATCTGGCACAAGATCAAAAAGATAAATACGCTGATTCTTTTAAAAGTCAGACCATAGTTCAGAATATATTCTCCATTTTTTATAAAAGCAGAAACAAGCAGCAATGAATTCAGGATGATCCAGGCCAGCGAAAGTTTCTTTAATAATCTCCCTTCAGAATGGAAGTTTATTTTGGATTTGAAATAGAAAAGTACCATCCCTATGGCCAGAACGATGGAACCGATCACCGTCGCAATTCGCTGATGTATCTCATCACTTAATTTACCCAGTTCTCCCGCAGAAAAAAATTGTTCATAATTATAGGTAATAATAAAAATCAACAATAAAAGATTCAAAAGAATGAATGTTATTTTTCCGCTCCTTAATTCAAGATTTTTATCAAAGAATGAAAATGAGAGTATGAATGATTTACTCCCGGTTTCCGAAAATTCATCCCCCAACTCATTGTTTAATTTTATCAGCAATTTGGGCACCCACATAAACCACAGATTAAACAATATAAAGAAGCCGAGAAGCCCGAGTATAAAAATCTGAATCGGGTCAAATTCAAAAAAGATATTCTTAAAGAATTTACGGAATAGATCGCTGCCGGTGGAATAGACAAATAAAAACAGGATGAGAAAGATGACCGGGATTATGGCGGTGGCTATCCATTTTTTCCATTGAGGTTTTCTATTCAATCCTTTCAACCAATGATTGATAAAGAAAATGCGAAAGGGGAAGGTGAAAAAGTTGATGATTCCGACAAGCGGATAAGTAGCCAGCCTCAATTTTGGGAATTGCAAATACATCACGAAGAAAATAATTGAAAATAAAACGGCAAACAGGGAAAGCACATCGCCGTACCATGCAAAAGACAGGATGGATATCCAGCAGGAAATGGAAAGCAGCCAATACATTTTGCCTCTCGTCTTTTCAGGATTTTTAATTATGCTGAGCGCCCAAATGGAAAGTGCAAAAAGACTAAGGTTGATTCCTGGCTCGCGGTTGTAAAACAGAATGACAAAGATCAGAATACCTGCCAGTAGTTTGGAAAGTTTATTCATTTTATTCCAGATTTTAAAAAGCGCTGTGTAAATTAGGGAATTCTTTGTTTAAAGCATGTATTTCAGGTTTTCGGGGTAATTAATATTTTAATGTGTTATAGAATATCAAAATATTAATTAACACGAAAGGAAACGCCTCAAATAGCTTTCACAGATTTTTTTGTCGGAGAGTATCCGGCGAACAAAACTATCATGAGTGGGGAGCTGATTCATTGGGTTAAAAATAGGAATTAAATTGACCTTTATCAGATTATGTTCCCGTAATCTTTCCAAAACACATTTCTGAAACTGAATCAGATTTCCACAGACCAGCGCCCATTTTTTCAATATTAACCGGGTAGCCCATACCGGATTGCCCGAAATGCTTGAAAATTCCCATTTTTTGACCGATTTGTCCTAATAAAGAGCCGAGCTCCCTTCTAACTTTATTCCGCAAATTTCCTTAATGCAATGATGAATTGCATTTTCTTGAATATTAAAATATTCCTTCATGCATAAGGCGAGAAAATGAGAAATAAAACCACAAATTATTTGACAGGCTCAGAATCTTCTCATGGAAGAACTGACCATCACAGTGATTTCCCGATCCATTCACACCAACTTGGAAGCGAAACCCATTTGGCAGAACTCATCATTTTTATCTGCATTATTATTTTTGTAGTGGGCTTCGGGATTTATTTAATTGAACATCTGGTTCTATTCCTTCAAAATACCATCGGTGAGAAAATCCAAATGCCTCCTGCCGGAATTCCCTGACGACCGGTATCCTGATTCTCTCGCCTGTAAATTTTTATTAAACAAAACCATCGTAACAAATTCTCTCCATCATGAAATCAAAAACAATTCTGTTCCTCTCCACGACCCTGTTTCTTATTTTTGCCCTGACTGCCTGCAACCAGAACGGATCAAAGGGTACAACATCATCCATTGATTCCGCTGTCAACAAAAACTTAGATGCCGTATTCAGCAATTATTGGGAAGAAAATCTCAGGTTGTTTCCTTTCCGTGCCACTTTTGCGGGAGATAACCGGTACAATGACCAGTTTCCAAATGACCAGACACAATCTTTCCGCGATACTTTAAAAACATTTTACCAATCCTACCTTGATTCGGTAAAATCTTTTGACCGCAATAAACTCAATGAACAAAACAAGATCAGCTACGACATTTTTGTATATGAAATGAACAGCCAGTTGGACGGGCTGAAACTGAATACCTGGATGATGCCTTTTGATCAGTTTAACGGTGCGCCCACATTTTTGCCGTTAGGCAATACGATGTTCCCCTTTAAAACAGTAAAAGATTATGACAACTGGCTGAGCCGGCTAAATAAGTTTCCGGCATGGGCTGATTCTGCTATTGAAAATTTCCGGAAGGGAATTGCTACCGGTGTGGTTTTGCCAAAAGCGCTGGTCGTAAAAATGATCCCTCAGATGGGGAGCATGGTGGTAACCGATCCCGCCAAAAGTTTGTTTTATCAACCGGTAACTCATCTGCCTAAAGATATTTCCGCAGCCGACAGCCAAAGATTGATCAACGATTACAAACAAATTGTGATGAATGTAATCGTGCCCACCTACAAAAAATTGGGCGACTTTCTGAAAAATGAATACCTGCCCAAAACAAGAACCACATCGGGACTTTCTGCCATTCCGGGTGGAAAAGAAATATATGCTTATGATGTAAAAAGATTTACAACCACCGATAAAACGCCGGATCAATTGTACCAAACGGGACTTGATCAGGTGGCCTCCATTACGCATCAAATGGACAGTGTAAAAGATGCCATTGGATTTAAAGGCGATTTAAAGGCATTGTTCAACTACATGAATACCGATAAAAGATTCTTTCCTTTCAAAACCCCTCAACAGGTGTTGGATTCTTTTGAATCCATTCATAAAATTGTAGATGCAAACGTTGCCAAACTGTTTGGTGTTTCCCCCAAAACGCCTTTTGAAATAAGGCAGGTAGAAAAATTTCGTGAGAAAAGTTTGGGTGTTCCCCAATATTTTCCCGGCGCTCCCGATGGCAGCCGGCCGGGTATATTTTATGTGCCCATTCCGGATGCCACTAAATATGATGCTAATAATATGGATGCCTACTTTCTTCATGAAGCCATACCGGGCCACCACTATCAGCTTTCTTTACAGCAGGAAGATACTGCCCTGCCTGAGTTCCGGCGGTTTGGACGATACGGCGCTTATATAGAAGGTTATGCTTTCTATTGTGAATCGCTGGGAAAAGAATTAGGTGTTTATGAAGACCCGTATCAATACCTGGCATCATTAGCCTCACAGTTGCACCGTGCCATCCGCCTTGTTTTGGATGCAGGCATCCATGCAAAAGGGATGACAAGGGAAGATGCTATAAAATATATGACAGATCACGAACCGATTGCTGAACACATAGCCACAGCAGAGGTGGAAAGGTACATGGCTATGCCGGGACAAGCGCTTTCTTACATGACCGGCAGATTGAAGATTTTGGAACTGCGGAATAAATACGAAAAAGAATTGGGAAACAAATTCAGCATTGTCAAATTTCATGATGAATTACTGAGCGGCGGTAGTATGCCGTTGAAAGTTTTGGAAGGGAAAATGGATGCGTGGGCGGAAGGAATGAAGAATGAAAAATGAAAAATGAAGAATTGTTTAGAGGTAAAAAACTGTAATCTAAATGAAAACAAATATGGTTTTTCAGCCTTCGCTTTTCTGCAACTTTTAAATCATGCAAATTAAAAAATCTTATATCATGTCTAATCTCAGCAGGCGAAATTTCCTATCGTTATCGGCCCTTTCCCTGCCGGTAGTAGCCGCGGGGAAAGGATTTACATTCAACCCTAAGCATAGCCGTTCGGGAAGGGAAACAAAATACGGGATCAATTTTTTATACGACGGTTATTTTTATTCAGCAGATGAGTATGTATCGGTATTGGATGAAATCAACAGAGAAAATAAAATCATTTACGACTTATACGGATCAGGCGGAGTGGTGGAAGAATTAGAGAAGAAAATGGCTGTGCTTACCGGAAAGGAGAAAGCGATTTTTATGCCTACGGGAACAATGGCCAACCAGTTGGCTATTTCTGTTTTAAGTGGTGAAAAAACAAAGGTGGCCGTGCAGGAAAACAGTCATGTTTATCGTGATGAGGGCGATGCCCCATCCTCCGTGTTTGGCAAAAGGTTAGTTCCATTTCCGAAGGACAAATCATCCATCACATTAGATGACGTTAAGAATACACTTGCCTACTCAGAGTCGGAAAGTACGTTTATTGAAAAATCTGATATGGGCGTCATCTCCATAGAAAACCCGGTTAGAAGAGGTTTCGGGCAGCAGGTAAAAATAGAAGAGATCAGAAAGATTGCAGCCTACTGCAAGCAGCATGATTATAAACTTCATTTGGATGGCGCCCGCATTTTTATGGCTTCCGGCTACTCGGGTATTCCTGTAATTGAATATGCAAAAAATTTTGATACGGTTTATATTTCCCTTTACAAATATTTCGGAGCAGCAGCAGGAGCTGTTCTTTGCGGTGATGCGGAGGTGATTGATAAAATGCAGCACCTGATAAAAATTCATGGTGGCAACCTGTTAGGTGCCTGGCCTTATGCGGCCGTTGCGCTTCATTTCTTAGAAGGTTTTGAAAATCGCTTTCAGCAGGCTATTGAAAACGGAAGCAAAATTATTGCAGGGCTTAATCAAATTGATGGATTCCATATTTCGCCGGTAGCGGATGGCACGAATATTTTCTTTTTACACATAGAAAAGAAAGACCAGGCAAAGGTGGCGATGTATTTAAAGGAGAAGTATCAATTCTTTTTGCGGCCACGGCCTTTGGAAGGGATAACCGGTTTACCATTTGTTATCAACGAAACCCAATTACAGGTACCGCCTGAATTTATTGTAAATGCTTTTGAAGAAGCGGTGCATGCATCCTGATAATTTGCAAGATTGTTTAATCCTGTAAGGCTTCAGATACCTTATAGGGTTATGGGTATCCAATAGTAAACGAATGAATAATAATGAAAATAAATCATCATGAAACAAATTGTAAGTATTTTCTCTCTGTTGTTTTTCTGTAGTATCATTTCTTCAGCGCAGGTAAAAAAAGAAATCGTTCCTGCAAAGGTTGACCTCCGGCAGGACAGCGGCAATAGCAATATCACAAAACCTCAAAAATCCATCACCCAGGGCAGTGTAACGGTAGAGGATACACGAATAAATTATCAGGCAGTAGCAGGTACGCTGATTCTGAAAAGTAAAGACAACAAGCCCACCTGCAGTATGTTTTATGTGGCGTATTTTAAAGATGGCTTGAGTGATGAAAGCCAAAGACCGGTAACATTTATTTACAACGGCGGCCCTGGAAGTGCTACATTATTGTTGCACATATTAGCTGGCGGGCCAAGAAGGGTATTTCTAAGTGATACGGCTCATTTCAATGCTCCTTATAAAACTGTAAATAATGAATATAGTTTGTTGGATGTTAGCGACCTTGTTTTTATTGATGCGCCCGGTACAGGATTCAGCCGCATTATAACAAAAAAAATGGGTGGAGAGGGCACTTCAAAAGATTTTTACGGGGCAGACCCGGATGCACAGGCGTTTGCGCAATTTATCACCACTTTTCTATCGGAATATGGCAGATGGAATTCTCCGAAATACCTGATGGGCGAAAGCTACGGCACTTTTCGTTCGGCCTTAGTTTCAAAGATTCTTGAAATGGAGGATGGTGTCAGCTTAAACGGTATCATTCTGATTTCTCAAATCCTGAATATCGGAAACATGAGTGACAACCCTGCTATGAATCCGGGCATTTACCAGCCTTACATTTTTCTTCTCCCTTCTTTCGCTGCAGTAGCCTGGTACCACCATAAATTGCCAAACCGGCCAGAACAACTCCTTCCTTTTTTAGATGAAGTAAAACATTTTGCAGAGAATGATTATACCCTGGCCTTGCAGAAAGGCTCTTTATTGGATTCATCGTCATTTGATCAGATAGCAGAGAAGCTCCATGATTATACAGGCCTTTCCGTCTCTTATATTAAAAAGGCAAACCTGCGTGTAGGCGGGTTGGAATTTGAACATGAGTTATTAGAAAAAGAAGGGATGATCACCGGAAGATTTGATGCCCGCTATAAAGATTATGCAATCAACCCTATGGGGCAATATCAAATCTATGATCCGGCAGATGCTCACATAGATGCCCAATTTATTTCCACCTTCAATGATTATGTGCGCAATGTGCTTCATTTTGGGAAGGATCAGAATTACCTGGTTGGAAGTGATGATGCCTATAATCAATGGAATTATAATCATAAGATTCCTTCTGAAACAGATCCGATGGAAAATACGTACAGCAATTCAATGCCTGATCTTGCACAGGCCATGATTTATAATCCGAAAATGAAAGTGATGCTGAACATGGGTTATTTTGATTTGGCCACACCTTTTTTTGAGGGAGAATATGAAATGCATCATTTGCCCATCCCCAATGAATTACAGAAAAATATTTCTTATGAATATTATTATTCAGGGCACATGGTGTATTTGCATATACCTGCATTAGCGAAGCTGCATGATAACGTGGCGAAGTTTATAAACAACACCCATTGATAATTAAGGAATTCACACAAACCTTAAAGGTTTTTAAAACCTTTAAGGTTTAAAAAATAAATCATCATGAAAAAAGTACGATTCTTTTTATTTTTCGCGGCACTGCTGTTTTCCATTTCGGAGGTGTCCAACGCGCAAAAGGGCTATTATATGTCCCCGGCTATCCATGGAAACAAAATAGTATTCGCTTCGGAAGGCGATCTATGGATGGTGGGAACAAATGGTGGCTCTGCTGTCAGGCTAACCACCAGTCACGGTACTGAGTCGTCCGCTGCCATTTCGCCGGATGGAAAAACAATTGCCTTCTCTGCACAATATGAAGGGCCCATAGAAATTTACACCATGCCCGTTACCGGAGGCATCCCGGTAAGAAGAACGTACGACGGGTCGGCAGATTTAGTGGCGGGCTGGACACCCGACGGCAAGATTATTTATGCCACCAACAAATATTCATCCTCACCCAATGTGCAACTTTTTACGCTTAACATCGCGACAAACCAAAGTAAGGTTATTCCTTTGGCACAGGCAGATAATGGTGTTTTTGACCAAACCGGCGATACCTTATTTTTTACCAGACTGCCGGCCCAGCCCAGCCATACAAAAAGATACAAAGGCGGTACCGCACAAAATATCTGGCGTTATGTGAAAGGCTCGGTAGAGGCAACGCCTTTGACAAGTGATTACGCTGGCACAAGCAAAGACCCGATGCTGTGGAAAGGCAGAGTGTATTTTCTCAGCGACAGGGGTAAAGAAGGTACCATGAATGTATGGTCAATGGACGACAATGGGAAAAACTTAAAACAGGAAACCTTTAATGTCGGATTTGCTGCAAAATCGGCTTCCCTCAATGATGGCCAAATTGTTTATCAGTGCGGTGCGGATATCCACCTTTACAATATTGCTGCTAAAAAAGATGAAGTTGTTCCGATCACACTATCTTCAGATTTTGACCAGCAAAAAATCACTTGGGTAAAAGACCCGATGAAGTATCTTACTTCAGCGAACATCTCATCTGATGGCGACCGTGTTGTACTGACAGCCCGCGGGCAGGTTTTTGTGGCTCCTGCAAAGGAGGGTCGGTTTGTAGAAGTTACCCGCAAATCAGGAGTCAGGTACAGAAATGCACAGTTTACCAATGATGATAAAAACCTTTTCCTGCAATCCGATGAGTCGGGCGAAGTGGAATTTTGGGATTTCCCCGCCAATGGGGTTGGTAAAGGAATTCAACTTACAAATGATGGAAAGGGATTCAGGTTTCAGGGTATTCCTTCGCCGGATGGCAAACGAATAGTTTATACAGATAAAAAAAATCGTCTGCTTGTTTATTCCGATGATACTAAGAAGACTTCCGTGATTGACAGTTCTGCGTATGATAACTTTTCAGATATGCGCTGGTCGCCTGATGGCAAATGGCTCGCCTATGTTTTTAGTGCGGCAAATACTTTTTCTCAGATAATGATTTACAATATTGCCGATAAGAGTAAGACAGTGCTTACCGATGACAGAGTCAACAGCGCAAATCCTACATGGGACCCCAATGGAAAGTGGCTTTATTTTCTATCCGACAGGACGTTTAATTCTCTTGTGCCCGCTCCCTGGGGCGCCTATCAACCCGAACCCTTCTTTAACAGGACGACAAACATATATGCAATAGCACTTCAAAAAGGCGAACGGTTTCCTTTTGAACCGAATAATGAATTAGACACAACACATAACGGTACTTTAAAGACAGCCGGGAAGAATGGAGAAGCGGCCAACAAATCTGGTAAAGAAACGCAACCCGAATTAAAAATAGACCTCAATGGTATTCAAAGCCGGATAAGCAAAGTGCCTGTCCGGTCGGGCAATTATGGAGGTCTCTCTATGAATGGGAATACCCTATTTTTCGTGGAGAGAATAATTGACAGTACTACCCAGCTTGAAGGTCTGGCGATAGGAAATAGAGATGTAGAGATTAAGACCATCGTGCCGGACATCAAAGGTTATGAGCTTTCTGGCAACGGAAAAAAAATGATGGTAAGCAAGGGAAATGGAATCTACATAATTAATGCAACTGCCGAACCTGCAAAAGACTTTGCTAAAAATGCAATTAACCTTTCGCATTGGACATTTTCGTATAATCCGCAGGAAGAATGGAAAAAAATGTTTGTAGAAGCCTGGAGATTGGAAAGCAATTATTTTTATGACCCCAATCTTCAGGGTGTCAATTACGAAAAGATGTTGAAGATGTATCTCCCTTTGGCAGACAGAGTCAGAGACCGGTCAGAGCTTAATGACCTGATTGCACAAATTGTAAGTGAACTTTCAGCGCTCCACACTTTTGTAGGGGGAGGCGATATACGGACCGGGGACCAAAAAATTCAAATAGGTTCCTTAGGAGCGGTACTTGTCAGAGATGAAAAAGCCGGCGGTTATGAAATTCAGCACATATATCAATCAGAACCTGATTACATCAGTGAATTATCTCCTTTGCTAAAACAAGGAGTGAATATTCATGAAGGAGATATTATCCAATCTATTAATGGCGTATCGGTATTCGCTGTAACCTCTCCGAATGAATTATTGCAAAATCAGGCAGGCCGGCAGGTTCTTTTGCATTTGAAATCCCAATCGTCAGGAAAAGAGTTTGATGCTATTGTTACTCCCATTTCCCAGACGGATGAAGCGAATCTTCGTTATAGCCAATGGGAATACACCAGAAGGCTGACGGTAGATTCTGAGAGCAATAATGAAATTGGTTATGTGCATCTGCGCGCAATGGGCGGCGCAAATTATACCGAATGGATGAAGCAGTTTTATCCCGTATTCAACCGGAAAGGACTCATTATTGATATGCGGTATAATCGCGGCGGCAATATTGATAGCTGGATACTTGAAAAGCTGCTTAGAAAAGCCTGGATGTATTGGAAACCAAGGGCAGGTAATCCTTTATGGAACATGCAATATGCTTTCATTGGTCATATTGTGGTATTGTGCAATGAATACACGGCATCAGACGGAGAGGCTTTTACAGAGGGCTTTCGCAGATTGGGACTGGGCAAAGTAATCGGTACCCGAACGTGGGGTGGTGAAATTTGGCTATCCCCGAACAATCCGCTTCAGGATAATGGAATTGCTACTGCAGCACAAATGGGTGTTTACGGACCAGAAAGAAAATGGCTGATTGAAGGCCACGGCGTTGACCCTGATATAGTGGTTGACAATCTTCCACATGCAACTTTTGAAGGCCAGGACGCCCAATTGCAGGCAGCGATCAGTTATTTGAAAAAAGAAATCAAAGACCATCCGGTTACTGTGCCGCCGCCTCCGAAATATCCCGATAAATCAGTAGAGTATAACAGGTAGAGATATACGTTAATTATTTTAAATCCATTTAGAAACATTTATCATGAATAGAAAAATAATGCTGGCGTTATTCACTTTGCTTCCGTGTGTGTATTTGTTTATCAGTGCAGACGGGCAAAATGTCTCCAAAATAGCAGTCGCCAAAACAGACAGCATATCACTGCATCTTTTGAAACCCCAAAAATCAATCACCCAGGGAAGTGTAACGGTTGAGGGTACACGAATTAATTATCAGGCAGTAGCAGGTACGCTGATTCTGAAAAGTAAAGACAACAAGCCCACCTGCAGTATGTTTTATGTGGCGTATTTTAAAGATGGCTTGAGTGATGAAAGCCAAAGACCGGTAACATTTATTTACAACGGCGGCCCTGGAAGCAGTACGGTGTGGCTGCATTTCAGCGGATTGGGGCCACAGCGTGTTTTCCTGAGAGACACAACAAGATTTTTAGCGCCTTACAAAATTGTCAATAACGATTTTAGCCTTTTGGATGCCACTGATTTGGTTTTTATAGATATGCCTGGCACTGGATTCAGCCGAATACTTACCAAAGAAAAAGGAGGCGCGGGCGATCCAAAATCTTTTTACAGTGTTGATGGCGATGGGCATGCCTTTGCTGATTTTATTCAGGAATTTCTTTCCACCTACAATCGCTGGGATTCGCCCAAATATTTGTATGGAGAAAGTTATGGCACTTTTCGTTCAGCCGTGGTTTCCAATATTCTTGAGACGGAAGATAATATTGACCTCAATGGTGTTATCCTCCAGTCAATGCTTTTCAGTTTCAACAAGAGCCAGATGTCGCAGACGCATGCCGGAGACATTTTGTCTTATGTGTTGGCGCTGCCCTCCGAAGCTGCGGCGGCATGGGTTCATAATAAAATTCCAAACCGTCCGGCAGAGATGGCTCCTTTCTTAGATGAGGTAAAACATTTTGCCATCACGGATTACGCCCTGGCCCTGTTGCAGGGGTCTTTGCTGGATTCCACTTCTTTTAACCGTATTGCGGGCAAACTGCACGATTATACCGGGCTACCGGTTTCATACATCCGCAAAGCCAATTTGAGGATTGGACTTATCAGATTTGAGAAGGAGTTGTTGGCCGGTGAAGAAAAAATTACCGGGGCTTATGATGCCACTTTTACCGGGCCGGAAATGGATCCGTTGAGTGAATACCCTGGTTTTGAGCCAACGACTACTACAGTTTCCTCCGCTTTAATATCAACCTTTAATAATTATATGAGTAAGGATTTAAAATTTGGGAAAGGGATGGAATACAGGTTTTCAAATAATAACATCTTTCCTCAATTTGATTTTCGTGCATCCTATCCGGGAATCAACTGGCAGAGCAAGTTTTTCGTGAACGTCATGGGCGATATGGCATCTGCCATGATTTATAATCCTAAGCTGAAGGTGATGGTGAACATGGGTTATTACGATTTAGTGACGCCTTACTTTGAAGGGGAATATGAAATGCAACATCTGGATATTCCGGCTCAATTGCAGAAAAACATATCGTATGCCTATTACAATTCAGGCCACATGATTTATCTGCATATTCCTGAGTTGAAAAAACTGCACGACAACGTAGCTAAGTTTATCGCAAGTACTCATTGATACACAAAAACCTTAAAGGTTTTTAAAACCTTTAAGGTTTAAAAAACTAAAAAATAAAATTCATCATGAAACAGAAAAAAATTCTCAACATTCTTCTCTTCCTGATTCTGTTCAGTGCTACAACATTCGCCCAGACGGGAAAAATTCCATCCAATGCGAAAGCCGGCTTATCGGCCGACAGCACTTCGCAGTCACTTTTAAAACCTCAAAAGTCCATTACCCAGGGGAGTGTAACAGTAGAGGGTACACGAATTAATTATCAGGCAGTAGCCGGTACATTAATACTTAAAAACAAAGATGATAAACCCACCTGCAGTATGTTCTATACTGCCTATTTTAAAGATGGCGTGAGTGATGAAAGCCAGAGACCGGTAACATTTATTTACAATGGCGGACCGGGAAGCTCCACGTTATGGCTTCACATGGGTGCATGGGGGCCTCAGCGTGCTGTCATAAAAGATACGGAAAAGATACTGCCACCCTACAAAACAGTAAACAATGATTACAGCCTGCTGGATGCAAGTGATCTTGTTTTTATTGATGCGCCCGGTACAGGATTCAGCCGCATCATCACCAAAGAAGACGGCGGTGCGGGCACAACAAAAGACTTTTATGGTATTGACCCCGACGGCGAAGCATTTGCACAATTCATCACCCGGTTTTTATCTGACTATGACCGTTGGGAATCTCCCAAATATCTGTTTGGTGAAAGCTATGGAACTTTTCGTTCTGCAGTGTTGTCAAATATTCTGGAAACACGTGACAATGTGGATCTGAATGGTGTTATTCTTTTATCTCAGTTATTCAGCTATATCAATATGTCTGATATTGCTGAAAGAGATCCGGGAAATAATAATCTGGCTTATGAGCTGTCGTTGCCAAGTGCCGCAGCTACAGCCTGGTATTATCATAAGGTGCCCAACCAACCGGCACAATTGGAACCTTTCTTAAAAGAGGTAGAACAATTTGCCATGCACGATTATGCCCTCGCTCTGTTGCAGGGATCACTGTTGGATTCAAACACCTTCAATCAAATCGCAGAAAAAATTCATCAGTTTACCGGACTATCGGTATCGTATATACGTAAATCAAATTTGAGAATCAGCGGCCCACAATTTGAAAAGATGATTTTGAGTGACGAGAATAAAGTTACCGGAAGACTGGATACGCGCTTTCAGGGTTTTGAAATGGACCCGCTGAGCAAGACACCAATGTACGATCCGCATAGCGCTACATTTTCGTCTGCGTTTGTAGGAGCCTTTAATAATTATATGCGTACCGATTTAAAATTTGGGATGGGAATGACTTATTATCCCGAACCGAACAGCATTATCAGGCAATGGAATTTCAAGCATGGTCCATTTGCATCTTTCCCGAATGTGATGCCCGACCTGGCACAGGCAATGATTTATAATCCCAAACTGAAAGTGATGCTCAATATGGGATACTTTGATTTGGGTACACCATTTTTTCAGGGAGAATACGAAATGCATCATCTTCCTATTCCAAATGCTTTGCAGAAAAACATTTCTTATGAACATTATTATTCCGGACACATGGTGTATTTAAATATCCCTGTCCTGAAACAATTGCATGATAACGTGGCAAAATTTATTAATAGTACGCATTGATAAATGCATCTGCAGACAAACCTTAAAGGTTTTTAAAACCTTTAAGGTTTAAAAAGAATAAAAAATAAATTCACCATGACAAGAATTATTCCACGTACAAAATTTTTATTAATCGCTTTTGCAATGTTGTTTTTATGTGGCAATTTATCCGCCCAAAACAACCAAAACAATGCGGCCATCCGCAATAGGGTGAAACAAATATTTGAATACAGCAACACCCAAAACTGGACGGCAATGAGAGAAGCAGCCGCCGATACCATGAAGATGTATTCAATCGCGGGTGAAGTAGTCATAAATAATCCGGATGATCTGATAGCTTATTTTAAAAACAACTATGCAAAATTTCCCAACGAACATTCAACCATAGAAAATCTGATTATCCTCGGCAATAAGGCGATCGTAAAAGAAAAAATTACCGGACATGAAAATGATGTGCCGATTTATGATGTACTCATTTTTGAATTTGCAGAGAATAAAATAGCAAGCGCATGGGTCATTTTTGAATAATAAAAAAGCAAATACCGCAAACGATTATGGCATCTATTGAAGAAAAAACACGGAAAGAATTTTCAGGATTGTTGAGCGCTATATCATCCCGCATGGATGAGGGACGGCTGGCAAGAATAACTCCTTTTCTACATCCCGAATGTACCGGATTCGGCACAGCATTCCAGGAAGTTTTTAAAAACAAAAATGACTGGCTATCGCTATTCAGGGAAGAATTGGTGCAACTTCCCAACGGCATTCAGGTGAATCAAAAATGGGCTGAAACATTTCCTGTCAATGAGACAACGACAGGTTTGATGGCGGAAATCATTTTCGTCCTCAAATTGCCCAATAATAAAAAAATTGAAATTGATCCTGTAAGAGCCTCTGCCATTTATAAACGTGAAGGAGACCGGATGCTGGTAACCCACATGCACCTATCGTATCCTTTTGGTGAAGCGAATGACGAAATATTTCCCGGTTCCAAAGAACCCCGGCTGTATGAAGAAGCTACTGTTTTGTTTACCGATTTTGTGGGATTCACCAATATTGTTTCTACCATACCTCCCAAAAAATTGCTGAAGGAACTCAATGAACTGTATGGGCAGTTTGATGATATCGTTCAGGAGCATCACCTGATAAAGATTAAAACGATCGGCGATGCATATATGGCTGTTGCCGGTCTGAACGGAAAAGGCGATCCGGATCATGCGGTAAATGCGGCGAAGGCGGGAATTGAAATATTGAAATACCTGGAAAATAGAAATAAGGTTACCGGATTGAAATGGAATATCCGGGCCGGCATACACAGTGGGGCTTTGGTGGGCGGGGTAATAGGTCGCAATCATTTGCAATTTGACGTTTGGGGCGATACGGTCAATACTGCCAGCCGCATTGTGGCGGTATCTGAAACCGGAAGAATCAACCTGTCTGCCTACACGTATGATCTGATCAAAGAACAGTTTCCATGTGAATACAGAGGGAGGATAAATGCCAAAGGGAAGGGTGAAATTGACATGTATTTTATCAATTGCACTTCATAAGGTAACATTTCTGATAGTCAATTACCTCAACCATTTGCAATGCAGTAATGAATAAAAAACAATTGCCACCAAGGCTCTAAGACACAAAAAAAACACAAGGGGATACTTTGGTGAACCTTAGTGTCTCCGTGTCTTGGTGGTAAGGAAAAAATAGAACAATGAAAAAAAATAACATCACTCAAATAGACCCATCCAACAAACCAGCGCTGAAGAAGTTTGTTTCACTGGAACGAAAATTAATGAAAGGATATCCATTTTACATTTCTGAAATTGACAGCGATGTAACAAAATTTCTCAATCGCAGGGCAATGGAGGCAAAAGACATGGAATTTGGTTTGTTCATCGCCTCAAAATCCGGGCGGGATGTAGCACGCTGTGCAGCCATTATCAATAAAAGATTTCAGGCTGAGAAACAACCCGGCGCTGGGTTTATCGGGTTTTTTGGTGCGGCTGAAAATTGCAGGCTGGAAGTGGAAGATATGATTCAGGAAGCTGAAGATTGGCTGAAAGAAAAAGGAGTAACAAAAATAATTGCTCCGGTCAATGGCGGTCCTCCAAACAGCATCGGGTTTGTGGTGCGTACTTTTAACGAAGAACCCATGTTTCCTTTCGCATGGAACCCTCCGTATTATCAGGAGTATTTTGAAAACCTGAATTACCGGCCTGCTTATCCGATGTGGATTTATGAAATAGATTTTTCAAGCGAAAAATACAGAACAGCAAAACAAAAGTATTCTGCCTATGATACAGTGTCCATCAGAACTGTTTCAAAAAAGAATTGGGATGAGGACATGGCTATCATAATTGATTTGCTCAACGAAACTTTTGTGGAGGAATGGGAGTTTACCAAAATGACCTACGCGGAAACGAAAGATTTTTTCGGCGCTATGAAAACCATTCTGGCTCCGCAGCAAATGCTGATTGCTGAAGCAGACGGCAAGCCCGTGGGCTTTTGTTTTGCCTTGCCCGATTTAACGCCGCTCTTCCGCTCCTTCAAAGGAAGGCTTGGTCTGATACAAATATTTAAACTGATGACCCGCGCCAAAAAATTTCACAGAGCAGGTATTTTGGCAATCGGCATAACAAAAGAATACAGAGGAAAAGGCGTCTCAAAAGCAATGGCCATGAAATTGTACGGGTATCATGAATCGTTGGGATTAAAAAGCAGTTTGTATTATACGGTGAACGAGCGCAATATGGCTTCAAGAGGTTTCGCAGAATCCATTGGCGGAAAAGGCAAACTGGTGTATCAGGTTTACGATAAAGTCTTGAGTTGAAAAAAATGTCATTTAAGTATGAAATATGATATAGAAAAAAATAGCCACCAAGCCACGAAGACACAAAGAAACACTAAGGGATGTCTTGGTGTCCTGATAGCTCCCGATAATTATCGGGACAGGATGGTGCCCTGGTGTCTAAGTGGCAAAAAATATCTGTCATTTCAAAAAACTTGATTTGATAAGATGGTTAACATAACAATGAGTGACACTTTTAAATAATTCTTTTAAAATTCAAAACCTGAAAATAAAATGTCATGAAAGGAAAAGTGATTTTGGAACTCATCTCTCTGGCTCTTTTGTCTTCTGTAAAAACGAATGCTCAACGACCAGCGATTTCAACAAATGAGAGTAATTACGCTTACGCTGACAGCCTTATGCAGACGATTTACAAAGCCAATGCACCCGGTGCGGTTTTGATGATAGCCAAAGACGGGCATCCTGTATTTGAAAAGGCTTACGGACTGGCTAATGTGGAATTGCAGGTGCCCAACCGGATAGATTATGAATTTGAAATTGGCTCCAATACCAAACAATTTACTGCTGTAAGCATATTACAATTAGTGCAGCAGGGCAAGTTGGGTTTACGGGATGATATTCGTAAATACCTGCCTGATTATAATTCGCATGGTCGTCACATTACCATTGAAAATCTGCTGACGCACACATCGGGCATTCCGGATTATTTCGGGAAAGATTATTTCAATAAAAACTTTAAAGATGATGTGCCACGTGACAGTATTGTGGAATGGTTCAGTCGCGACCCGTTATTGTTTGAACCAGGTAAAGACTGGAGCTACAGCAACTCCGGATATTTTTTGTTGGGTAAGATCATAGAAAAAGTAAGCGGCATTCCTTATGAAGACTATGTGCAGAAAAACATCCTTAATCCGCTGCACATGAATCACACTTATTTTGGCACACACAACAAAATCATTCACGGATTGGCAACCGGATATGATCCGGCCGGGAACGGCCAATACAAGGATGCGGCTTACTTAAACTGGTCATGGATTTACACTGCCGGAGAACTTATCTCAAATACGGCTGATTTGTTGAAATGGGATAATGCTTTATATAAAGGGAAGATTGTTGACCCGGCTTTATTACAAAAAGCCTGGCAAAACCATGAATTGAAAAACGGCGCGAAATCGCAATACGGCTACGGGTGGTTTATCAACAATACAAATGGAGTATCTATTGCGTGGCATGGCGGCATCATTCCGGGATTTCTATCGGCAACTTTTCATCTGCCCGATCAGCATTTATACATTGCTTTGCTTACGAACAATGGCAAAATAGATCCGATGGCTATCGGAATGATCATCGCATTGCAGGCAGCCGGCCACCCTGCTGTCCGTCCGGAAATTATAAAAACGGATCCGCGATCGCTTAGTGATTATACGGGCATTTATAAACTACACGCACAGTTCATTACATTGGTTGCGAATAGCAACACTGCGGAAATAGACAATGATATCACGCAGGAAGGAAACACATTGTTTTCGCAAATTTCCGGTGGCAGCAAAGTGGCGCTCCTTCCGATTGCGAAAGATATTTTTATTTCATCCGGCACGGGAATTAATGCTCTTTCTTATACGACGTATCATTTCGTAAGAGATGCACATGGAAAAGTGAATGCAATAAAAGCAGATGAACCATTCAACATGTTCATGGAACGTACTCAGGTAAAAATAAAAAGCAAAAAATAATTACTATGAAAGTAAAATCAATTTTATTCGTCTATGCATACATGTTATTGATATTTTTTGGGCTTGGATGCAATCAGAATTCCGGTAAAAATCAAAATGGTGCAAAGGACGACACAACTGATAACCGTTTATCCATTGGCGAGCATTTTGCACCGGTCAATGGCATCACGCTTCATTATTATGTGGCAGGCAGCGGACCGGTTTGCTTAGCCCCCTCGCCAGGTTGGGGATATCCGGTTGGCTATCTGTATGAAAGTTTGAAACCATTTGAAAAATACTTTACCATGGTTTTTTACGACACACGCAACAGCGGGAAGTCCACCGGTCCGGATGATCCGACGAAATATACCGACAAAGATTTTATGAATGATATGGACAGTCTGCGTGTTTATCTCGGGCAATCCAAAGTCTGGTTATTGGGCCATTCAGACGGAGGATATCAGGTTTTATATTTCGGCGTTCACCACAATGAAAATCTGAATGGGATCATTGCCCTTGATCCGATGGCGGGAGCGGATAGTTTTTACTTAGCAGAGTTTACAAAAAACCTTAGGGCACGGCGAGCCATTGCGCCAAAAGTAGTTGATATGTTTTTAGGAAAAGATACCACTCATTATACGATCGGGGAGATAATGAAGATGGGTATGCCGCTTTATTTTCATGATACATCCAAAGTAAAGCTAATGTCGCATACGATTGATACGACTTTGAGTCAGAAAGCGTGGGATTACACCGGCGTATCTGGTTTTGGGCGTAAAATTCTTTTACCGGAACTGCATAAGATAAGTGTGCCGGTATTGGTTGTGGTGGGCGATGATGATTCCTTTTGTCCCAAAGCATCGCAGGCCGACAGGATTGCAAAAAATATTTCAAACTCCACGGAGATTGTGATTAAAGATGCCGGCCATTTGTGCTGGATAGAACAGCCGGAACAATTTTTTTCGGAGTGTGAGAAGTGGTTGGAGGGGCAGAAATTGGGAGGTTAAAGAATTTAAAAATTAAAATCATTAAAAACAAATTCTTAGAAATGAGGAAAATACTTTTCGCGACAATTGCCTTTATGGCATTGAATTGTACCCAAATTATCTCCGCACAAAGCGACTATTTTGTCATCAGCAAAGACGGCACACGAATTCATATTCAGGAATTCGGCAAAGGAGAGCCGGTGATATTTTTAGCCGGCGGCCCCGGACTGAATGCTATTTACATGCAACCTGTCTGGCAAAGACTTTCTAAAAATTATCGTTGCATTATTTTAAACCAGAGAGGAACAGATAGCTCGTTGGTTCCGGTCGTGGACGCTGCTTCCATGAGCATGGACAATTATGTAAATGATATAGAGGCTTTGCGAAAACATTTACGACTTGAAAAGCTCACGCTGCTGGGGCATTCATGGGGCGGCATGCTGGCGATGGTTTATCTCGCCAAAGAACCTGACAGGGTAAAGAAGATGATTTTACTTGATTCCGGCGGGCCGGATACTTCATTCGGTAAAGTATTTGAATCCAACTTTGAAAAACGCCTTACCAAAGAAGACAGGAATGAAATCAGGAGATTGGATTCTCTCGGCTTTTCCACAATGAGAGGATCATGGCCCGGATATTTTTATGACCGCAAAAGAGCGCTTGACACACGAGATCAGGTACCGCTCAAAAAAGGTGTATTGCAGCACAGAGAAGTATTTCCAATTACTTCTGCAAATTACTTTGCATTTTCAGATACGATGAAATCTGCTCTCAAAAAAGCAATGATTCCAGTATTTCTGATACAGGGAAGAGAAGACCCGATGGGCGAATCAACAGCAATGGATATTAAAAAAGTATTGCCGCAAACGTCCATTCACTTTATTGAAAAATGTGGCCATTTACCCTGGCTTGAAAATGAAAAGCAGGTGGATGAATTTTTTGAAGAGGTGAAGAAAGATTTAAGATGAAATAAACCTATAAGGTTTTCAAAACCTTATAGGTTTTAAGGTAATATGCAGTTGACCTTCTTATTTCTTCTTCCTGAGAGAGGACTGTACTTTCTTTACGAATGATTCGGGTACACCGGTAAAGTTGGATATTTCAGATACGGTGAATTTTTTGGAATTGATGAGATTGCGGACAATTAGTTCTTTTCCTTTTTCAAGACCTTCCTGCAACCCGGCTTCTTTTCCTTTTTGCAACCCCTTTTCTAACCCTTTCTCAATTCCTTTTTCAATTCCTTCTTCTCTTCCTTCTTCTCTTCCTTCTTCTCTTCCTTTTTCAATTCCCTTTTCGTAGTAAACATCAAAAGTATTCATAACATCTGTTTTTATGGGTTCCGGTAACGAATTTAAAACATTTTCGTCAAATTTATTTCTGCTGAAAATATAAAAAGCAATCACTTTTTGCAACCCTGTTTGATCCCTGGGTGTGAGATTTATCAACCATGATAAGTTTGCACTTAACCATTCTGCATCCCAGATGTGCTTTAGTGTCAGAAGGAATGCGACAAGGGCTTTGTTGTCAGGTTTTTTAATCTCATGGTCAGGCATTTTACCCACATCATTGAAAATAAACTCAAAGATTGGTAAAAACCTTTTCCAGTTGTTATCAATTCCCGGGAAAAGGCTATCTAATGTTTGGTATTCCCATCTCTCCTTGCCGTGGTAAAGTAGTATCGGAATGACGATAGACAGGGGCTCTTTATTTTTGAATTGTTTTCGGTAGGCCGAAAATATATAACTGCCAATCTGTAAAAGTGTATGGTTGTCCTTATGACTTTTATGTTCAATTAGGAAGCAAGCCTTTATACTTAAGGAGCCTTTTTTTGTCGGGCACAAAAAAACAGAATCTGCCAGGGATTTTTTCAGATCATCCGACAAATAGGTGTCAGGAAGTTGTTCTAATTTGGAAAAATCCAATTGCCCACTGATTTCCTGCGGAAGGAAACGCCTCAGATAGCCTTCACAGATTTTTCTGTCGGAGAGCATCCGGCGGACAAAACTATCATGAGTGGGGAGCTGGTCCATTGGGTTAAAAATAGGAATTAAAATTGTCCTTTATCAGATGAGCGTATTTCAAATCAAATCACCTCAGCCCGGCACCTGTTTTTTCAACTTTAACCGTGTAGTCCATACCGGATTGCCCGAAATGCCCGAAAATTCCCATTTTTTGCCTGAAAATTCCTAATGCTTTTTTCTGCTGCAACCTACTTTGCACCCGGATTTTTTATTAATTAAGTTCTTAAACATTGTACAATGAAAAAAGTAATTCAATGGGGTTTATTCTTTCTATCTGGCCGATTCAAATCCGGTGCAGTGCAGGGGGTAAAAAAATGATTGCCACAAGGTCACAAAGACGCTAAGAAAACACCAGGGGAAACCCTTGTGAAATTTTTGTGCCTTGCTAGCAGATTCTCATTAATTAATCAATCAATATTTGTTCATCCCTGCCTTGATACATCTAATTTGATAAACATATAATCATTAGCTATGAAAATAAAATCTGTTTTAGTTGTCGCCACACTGTTAATATCAGGTGCATTCAATCAGGCTACTGCCCAGGTAAAAAATCAAAACCAAAAATTACCGCCGCCAATTATTGATGTGCACTTCCACACATTCAAAATTTCGCCGGGAGAAAAAATGGATTACTTAAATGTGTACGCTCCCAAATCGCAGGCGCAATATGAGCAGCAACTGATAGCAGCCATGCACAAGTACAATATGTACGTGATTGCCAGTGGCGATGATTCGGTATTGCAATCGTTGAAACAAAAAGAACCGAAAAGAGTTTTTCCAAGCAAATTAATCTGGTCGCCGAAGGCAGTGGACATGGATCAGTTGCGGCAGGAGATAAAAGATAAAAAATGGGATGCCATCGGTGAATTGCTTTCGCAATACGCCACCCTGCCGGCCAATGATCCTTCGTTGGATCCGCTTTATTCGCTGGCAGAAGAGATGGATATTCCCGTGGGTATCCACATGGGTCCCGGACCGATGGGTTCGGCTTATATTCCCATGTTTAGCGGATTTCGGATATCGCTCACTCATCCGTTTTATCTGGAAGATGTATTGATAAAACATCCTAAGCTACGGCTCTACGTCATGCACGCCGGCTATCCCATGATAGATGAGATGCTTGGGATGATGTACGATTTTCCTCAGTTGTATGTAGGCATTGCAGCCATTGACTGGATTTTTCCGGGAACAAAAGAATTTTATCGTTACCTGAAAATATTAGTGGATGCGGGATATGGGAAACGTATTCTCTTTGGTTCAGATGAAATGAACTGGCCGCAGGGAATAGACCTCGCTATCAAAAATGTGCAGGAAGCGCCGTTCCTGACCGAAGCGCAGAAAAGAGATATATTTTTTAATAACGCAGTGAGGTTTTTCAAATTCAACTCTAAAAATTTAAAATAAAACCATTATGGCAAACATTATTATCACAGGTTGCAGTACCGGAATTGGTTTTGCCACCGCCGTCCTGCTTGCAAAAAACAAACACGTTGTTTTCGCTACCATGCGCCACCCTGAACAGCATTCCGAGCTGCAGGATATTGCGGACAATAAAAACCTGCCCATTGTCATCCTTCCGCTGGATGTTACCAGTTCAAACTCTGTAAAAAATGCAATGTCGCAGGTGCTTTTTTGCACAGACAAAATTGATGTGCTGATTAACAATGCCGGCACAGGTTCTCTTGGCGCTGTGGAAGAATTGCCCATTGAAAATTTCATCAGCGAAATGGACACCAATTTTATCGGCACGGTGCGTTGTACCAAAGCCGTTTTGCCCCACATGCGGCAGAAAAAAAGCGGATGTATCATCAATATTTCTTCAGTGGGAGGTAAACTGTTTAATTATTTTAATGCTTCATATTCTGCAACCAAAGCTGCTGTGGAAGCATTCAGCGAATGCCTGGCGATGGAAGTATTGCCTTTTGGTATTCGCGTGGCTGTCGTGGAACCGGGAGTTACCGACACACCACTACAGGACAAATGCAAACCCAGGATTAAGGAAACCTTCTATCCAAATCTTGAGCGGAGTGTGGCATTCTTTTCGGCCTCCTTAGATCGTCATGTACCGCCGGATGTGGTGGCAGAAACGATTCTCAGCATTGTAAATGGTGACAGCACCCACTTCCGCAATCCCACCGGTCCGGATAGCAAACCTTTGTTGGAAATGCGGGCTTCTGTCAGCGATGAAGACTGGATAGCGGGTGCAGATGTAGATGAAGACAACTGGATAAAAATGATGGAAGGGATGAATCTGGATGTAAAGAAATATTTGTTTGGCAGGTGAGTGGGAAAACCTTGAAGGTTTTTCGCGGTGGTTTTGAAGGAGGTGAACCTTTAAAGTTTTGAAAGACTTGGCGGGGACACTTTATTTTACCAATGGATAAGTTTTGAAGGAATAAATTCGCAGATTAGCAATTTTGTTTCTGTTTCAAGAAAGACGATAGTGTACTTCCTCTTATAGGTAATACATTTATATCCAGCGGCAGATCTTTTAGGATCACGACAAAATCTGTGCGAATGTAAATTATCTGTAAGGCTTATGAAATAATCGTAAATATCATCCGTAAACTTCTCTGCAGTAGCTACCATTCCTTTTGATTCAATAAACAGGGAAATGGCAGCAATATTTTGTGCAGCACTTTGCTTTACAATGATTCTCCTTTTGCCCACTCCCGAATAAGTTTTTTACTATAAGTCCTTGCTTCCTCAATTGAAAATACTTTTTCCGGTTTCGTTTTTAAGGCAGCTTTTCTTTGTAAATTTTTATAATCTCTTTCTGGAATAAGGACATATTTCTTCTTATCAATAATTATCTCTGTCATTGTCTTATTCTTATATTGTTTAACAAATTCGCCAAGATGCATCTTTCTGTTTCCGAAGATACCGAAATCAATTGAAAAAAATGAGCCAGAATTTTGAATTTTTACAGATAGCCGCTGACGGAGGGACGAATGTATTCATCATCCCTTCTGGCACCGCCCAATTTTCCCGCCGACCTGAATCTCCCCTGAAAGCTGAATTGAAAAATGTCCATTTAAAGGGTGGATAAAACTGTAAGGTTTTGAAAGTAAATATCCATTGCCGTTGGTTTTAGCCAACGGAATAAAGGATAAATGTTTTCAGGCTTCAGCCGCATTGGTTTGCCCACATTGGATTACCCACACTGGCGCAGGTCTCCTGACCTGTGCCTGAGCGTTACCGGGCCTTATTGCCAAACAAAACTATTTTACGGCAGGTCGTTAAGTTTATATTTACTGAGCGTAAAATGAAATAAAATATATTTTAAAGATGTCGGTTTAGAAACATCCGGGCACCAGGCGGGTGCCTGGCACCAGACTGACCGGACTGAGGCATTTTTGAATGCCAAATTCATGTGCTTATATGGTTGAAAACCGGTATGTGTCCGGCCCGTCTGTATAAATGCGGTAAAATGCGCAAAAATTCCTATTTCCTGCTTGATTTGTCCTATCACCGCACTGCCTGCCAGCCATACCTTTAATTGTTCCCATACAGTGAAACCTGTATATAAATTTTTATTGATAAGGACATGGAAGTACATCACCCTCAAAAACACATCCACCACGACAAAAAATGGAAAGAATATGCGCTGGAATTCCTTATGATTTTTCTGGCGGTCTCTCTGAGCTTTTTTGCAGAAAACATCAGAGAGAAAATTACAGATCACAAAATGGCTAAAGTTTATGCTGCTGCAATGCTTGACGACCTGAAAGCAGACACTGCCGAACTGAACGCCTATTATAGATATTGGGATTATGCATCAAAAAATGTGGATACACTGTTTCAATTGCTGTCTGCAAATAACCCCGGCCAGGTGCCATCGGGCAAACTTTACTGGTATGGATTGTTTGGCGGGGCGCCCGCCATTTTTATTCCCAACGATGCCACTTTCCAGCAAATGAAAAGCGCCGGTACCCTTCGCCTTTTCAGAAATAACCTTATCCGGGAAGTTGCAGAATACGATCAGCTTGCGCGCACAATGAAAGCCTATGGGCAACAGGATGAGGGAATTTTTCTGGAGGTGAGAAAGATTCGTTCGCAGATTTTCTATGTGCAGACAAACGAAAGAGCCAATGATATTTATCAGGCAGGAAAATCTTCATTTGTTCAGGACAGGATAGATTCTTTTATGCGGTCTGACCCGCCACTGTTGCGAAATGACGAAGCCATCTTTAACCAATACCTTGAATTGGTGCGTTCAAGATTTATGACATCAAAAGTGCATTATGCCAAAGAATTGTTGCAGCAGGCTACAACGCTTATTCAGGATTTGGAAAGGGTGTATAGATTATAAAACGCTGATGGAATGTAGCCCGGTTTTTTTATGACACAGAAAACCTTTTGGGGATTTGGGGGGATGATGATTTAATAAAAAAAACCAATTGAAACACGTAAGAATGAAAAAAATAAAACTGTTTCTTTTTTTTAGTTTGACGATCATCTTCCATGCATCAGGTCAAACAACTTTGCCTCCCACCTATCAGATTGTTTCAGATACCGCAACTAAAATGATAGTTCTTCCTGATTCCAACTGGCAGATGATGGCCGACCCGCTCGGCAATCTGACTTTGCAGGATGTTTTGCAATCCAGCGAATTCCGTGATACAAGCCACCAACCTGACCACCGTTTCAAAACCTATTGGCTGCGCTACCGGATAGCAAACCGGATGGCAAAAGATGTGCAGATAACCTCCTGGTTTGATGACATACCCTATTCAGATTTCTATGTAAAAACGGATGGCGATGATTGGCAACATTACAGAACAGGTGAATTTGTTCCGTACAGCCGGCGCGACGGGTTAAAGAACCTGGTGGCCATTACGGTAACGATTCCGGCCGGTGAGTCAGCCATCGTTTACCAAAAGAATTCATACAGTTATTTAAATGTCTTTAATCCTATCCACCCAAACGCAGATTTTAGTTTTTCAACCTGGGTTATTAACAGACAGCGGGCAAAATACAGTAGGTCTGTCCTGCTGTCATTTGTGCTGGGGCTTTTTCTGCTAACGATGATCATCAATCTTTATTTTTTTATCATAGTTCGTGAGAAGGAATTCTTGTATTTTACTTTATTTCTGTTGTCTTTTGGAGCCGTATGGGGTTTGGGTCTGGATGATATTCTTCTGAAGGAGCACCCTGTTATAAGTTTTCTTTCAACGGGAGTCTGTTTCCCCTTCATAGAATTCTTCCTGATTCATTCAGTGCGTCATTTTCTAAAAACATTCACGCACTTCCCCCGGTGGGACCAATATCTCATCACGATCAGTATCATCTATTTGTCAGGAGCGTTTCTTATACAATTTGTGCCGTTCGTCATCCAGGAAAATACAGATACAGTATTTGTTACCGTTTTTGGATTGCTCGCGTTGCTTATTTACCTGTCGCTCCTGTCCACTGTCTTTTTATACAGGCGCTATAAGGATAAAATTGTTAGGTTGGTGCTGTATGCTTTGGCTCCCTATGGCGTTATATTCACCGAAAAAATTGTATTTGATCTTCTCGATCGCTTTGGGTTACTGAAGAACGCAGGCAGTTTTGCCACCTGGTATGTATCAGTCCACTCCCGGGTGAGTGATTATTTTCTTTACCCTGTCAGCATTGTCTGGATGTTTGTGCTTTTTGCCGGCGTATTGTTTATGAGGTTTTCCATGTTGAGGAGAAAATATTCGGAGGAGAAATTGGAAAGAGAACAGGAGCGCAGCGCTATGATGGAAAAGCAGAAATTGGAATTGGAGATTCAGGTGGCCGAACGAACCTCAGAACTAAAACACTCGTTGGAAGATTTAAAATCCACCCAATCCCAACTCATCCAGTCCGAAAAGATGGCTTCACTTGGCGAGCTCACGGCGGGCATTGCCCATGAAATACAAAACCCGTTGAATTTCGTAAATAATTTTTCTGAAATCAATAAAGATTTGATTGAAGAATTAAAAGCGAAAAATGAAGAATTAAAAATTGAAAATGAAGATGTAAAAGATTTGCTCAATAACATAGAAGACAATTCTGAAAAAATAAATCACCACGGCAAGCGTGCCGATGCGATTGTCAAAAGTATGTTGCAACATTCCAGAACAAGCAGTGGCAAAAAAGAACTCACGGACATCAACGCTTTGGCTGATGAGTATTTGAGGCTGAGTTATCATGGAATGCGTGCAAAAGATAAAAGCTTTAATTGTGAAATGAGAACTGAGTTTGATGAAACATTACAAAAGATAAATGTCGTTCCGCAGGATATAGGGAGAGTGCTTTTGAATCTTTTTAATAATGCATTCTTCGCTTGCAATGAGCGTAGCCGCGCTGGAACGCTTGAAGGTTTTCAAAACCATCAAGGTTTAGATGCCTACGTTCCCACCGTCACCCTTGTCACCCGAAAAGAAAACGATCATGTAACCATCACCGTCAGAGACAATGGAAACGGCATTCCCGAAAAAATCAGAGACAAAATCTTCCAGCCCTTTTTCACCACCAAGCCCACAGGAAGCGGAACAGGATTGGGATTGAGTTTGAGCTATGATATTATCACGAAGGAACATGGGGGAACAATAAAGGTGGAAAGTGTGAAAGGAGAAGGAACGGAGTTTATAATGAGTTTGCCGGAATAAACCTTCGGGGTTTATTCAAAAAAATTAAAAAATTATTCTCAATGAGGAAAATACTTAATTCTCTTTCTGTAATTGTGTTTATAGCAGTACTGCCTTGCACATTACATGCCCAGCAAAAGTTATTTCAGGAAATAAAACCGGTAAAAAGTTCCATGGGAAATATCCTTGATATTACGCAGGATCGCCTGGGGTATGTCTGGTTAACAGGCATGGATGCCGAACATGGCAATGGATTGTTCCGTTATAACGGCAGCGATTTTACCTATTATTCTCCAGACACTTCTGGCAATGCAAAAGTCTTTGATGCAACATCGCTCTGTACGGATTCGTCCGGAATGATTTGGGTGGGCACATATAGCAGAGGTCTCTATCGCTTTGATCCCATGACCCACGTATTTACACAATTCAGGCATTCACCCAAAATTCCGTCAAGTCTGGCTAATGACACCATCAGGTTGGGAGGAGGGCTCCTTACAGACCATGAGGGAAATGTGTGGATAGGAACGGGCAGAGGATTAGATATGTTGCAGCCGGGCTCAACGAAATTTATTCATTTTGGACACAAAGCAGGTGATGCTTCCAGTCTGAGCAGCAATCGCATCGGTAAAATATATGAAGACCCCGAAGGGAATTTGTGGGTAAGTTGCGGGAGTGACTCCAGGCAAAATGAAAAAGGTGGCCTCAATCTTTTTAACCGGAAAACCCGCACCTTTACTCAATACATTCCTGATCCCGGGAATCCGGAAAGCCCGGAAAATAATATCACTTCCATTTACCAGGACAACAAGGGAACGATTTGGCTGGGTGCGCTGAATAACCGGATCATGACCTTTGATAAAAAAACCGGTGATTTTACAAAATACCCTTATGATTCCCTTCATCCTGAAAAATTAGGATCACTTCCATTGAGGAGCCGCGTTAATATTATAACTTCTATCAGGGGGGATGCCAAAGGAAATATTTGGATAGGTACCTACGGGCAGGGAATACAAAAGTATAATCCCCGATCAGGAGAAATAAAACATTTTGGCATGTTATGGCTGGCCCCCGATAAGGTAGTCCGCGATACGCTGGATGGATTTAATGCCCCCTATGTCAATTCGCTTTTTATAGATAAGAACGGGCTTTTGTGGTTTGGCTCCGCAACACTCTATATGATTAATCCCTTCCGGAAAAATATTCCTTATGATTCTACCAAACAGGCTTTTGTAAATGCCTTTTATAAAGATGAAAGTAGTAACCTCTGGATAGCCACCGATGACGGGTTGCTGTATAAACCGGTGCATGGAAAAGAAAAGGTTTATGTTCATCAACCCGATAACCCCAACAGCCCATCCATAACCGGAATCAGCACGATGATTGCAGATAAGGAGGGAAACCTTTGGCTGGGTACTTATGAAGCGGTTACGCCTTCACAGAAGTTAGCCCAATTGGATAAATTTAATCCTGCTACCGGAAAGTTTACTCATTATACTATTTCCACAAAGTGGAAAGCTACACGAATCTACAATTTGTGTTTTGATGATAATGAACGGTCTCTGTGGATAGGGACTGATAACGGTTTGTTTGAAATGAATACCCAAACAGGCAACATTTCCCGCCAATTTAGACATAACAGAACGGATACGAATGGCATTAGTAATAACTGGGTTAATCAGGTTGCCCCTTATGGAACCTTTCTCTGGATTTCAACTTTTTCGGGATTGGATCGGTTAAATAAAAAAAATGGAAGCTGGCAGCATTATCTGGTGCGTCAGGCTGTCAATTGTGTATATAAAGATACAGAAGGCATTTTATGGGCAGGAACGACAGGCGGGTTGTTTAGATACAATGCCACGCAAAACCGCTTTCACCGTTATCGGGATACAACCACCGATTTCAGTCCGACAGGTATTTCCAACATTCAGGAGGACGACCGGCATAACCTGTGGGCAACAGGTATCAATACCATTTACCGCATCCCTGCGGATAGAAAATCACTCTATCTGTACGGGCCGCAAAACGGAGTGGATTTGAATATTACCGCCAATCAAATTAGTTATCAGTCGCAGGATGGGAAATTATATATGGGAAATCGGAAAGGTTATTATTCCTTTTATCCGGATAGCCTGGGTACTGATTTTATAAGGCCGGCAGTATATATCACCGGTTTTCATTTAGGCAATAAAGAAGTGCTTCCCGGCCCGGAAAGCCTCTTAAAAAAACCATTGTTTGAGACCAAAGAAATCAGATTAAGCCACGATCAGAATTCTTTCTCACTTGATTTTGAGGCATTGAATTATACCGACCAGGAGCCGGTGCATTACCGGTATATGATGCAGGGATACGATAACCGTTGGCACGATGCCAGTGAACAGCAGAAAGCTTATTTTTTCGGCCTTCCACCCGGACACTATGTATTCAAAGTAATGGCCATCAACAGCAACAATTTGTGGGGCGAAAAAGATATAATGATAATTATCTCTCCGCCGTGGTGGACCACCTGGTGGGGTATTTCAATTCTGGCAGCAGCCCTGATTGGCATTATCTGGGCAGCCGTTTATGTACGGTCCCGACAGCTTCGCAAAGCCAATAAACTATTGGAAGAAAAAGTAACGCACAGGACAGAACAACTGAAAAAGTCGTTGGAAGAATTAAAATCCACCCAATCTCAACTCATTCAATCCGAAAAGATGGCCAGCCTTGGCGAACTCACTGCCGGTATTGCACATGAGATTCAGAACCCTTTAAATTTTGTCAATAATTTTTCTGAAATCAATAAAGAATTGATTGAAGAATTAAAAGTGAAAAATGAAGAATTAAAAATTGAAAATGCTGATGTAAAAGATTTGCTCAATGACATAGAAGACAATTCCGAAAAAATCAACCACCACGGCAAACGCGCCGATGCGATTGTAAAAAGCATGTTGCAACACTCACGAACAAGTTCCGGTAAAAAAGAACTCACGGACATCAATGCGTTGGCTGATGAATACCTGCGACTGAGCTATCACGGAATGAGAGCGAAAGACAAATCTTTCAACTGCGAAATGAAAACGGAGTTCGATGAATCTCTGCAAAAGATAAATGCCGTTCCGCAGGATATCGGCAGGGTGTTCTTGAATCTTTTTAATAATGCATTCTATGCTTGTGCTGAGCAAAGCCGAAGTACCTGTGCTGAACGTAGCCGCGCTGGAACGCTTGAAGGTTTTCAAAACCATCAAGGTTTAGATGCCTACGTTCCCACCGTCACCCTTGTCACCCGAAAAGAAAACGATCATGTAACCATCACCGTCAGAGACAATGGAAACGGCATCCCCGAAAAAATCAAAGACAAAATCTTTCAGCCCTTCTTCACTACCAAACCTACGGGTCAGGGAACAGGATTGGGATTGAGTTTGAGTTATGACATCATCACGAAAGAACATAACGGGACAATCAAGGTAGAAAGTGTGAAAGGAGAAGGAACCGAGTTTACGGTGAGTTTACCGGTAAAACCCTGAAAGTCGGTGCAAATATTTCAGGTGAAAACCATCAGCAGAGGGTGTATTCTGGTTCGGGTAACCATCGGACCCTTTGTGTAAATATCCCGGCCGCTGATGTTAACGATGGATAACGGATCTTCCTGATTGATTTTTCATCTGCCTGTGTAAATCTGAAAATGAACGAAAATTCCTGTTTTTTGCCCGATTTTTCCTATCACTGCACCTCGCCCTCGCAATAACTTTAGTTGTTCTTAAAATTATAGCCGGTTATTAAATTATTTTTTAATGAGAAGAATCTCTTTTTTGCTTCTGGCTGCTTTTTTTATCAGCCTCCATTTGCAGTCGCAAACCTTATATCAGCCACGAAATGTAAAAACTGCTTTTGAAAACGGAACAAGGGCAATGAACGGTAAACCCGGCCCACACTATTGGCAAAATCGCAGCAACTATGATATTGACCTGACACTTTCACCACCTAATACAACCATAAAAGGTTATGAAGAAATTACCTATTTCAATGACAGCCCGGATACGCTGAATACGGTTATTTTTCGCCTGACGATGAATTACCATAAGCCTGAGGCAGGCCGTGCCGCCGGCCTGTTTTTTAATTTAGACCCTCTTCAACTCAACTCCGGTATCTATATTGACCATCTGAAAATGAACGGTGAAGAAATGAATTGGCCTGAAGCAACGGATGATTATACATGGCAGAATATTCCTTTGAAAGAACCATTATTGCCCGGAGATTCTGTTCATTTTTCTGTAGAATGGCACTACGACATAGCTCCGGCTCTCGGCGCCAGCCAACGGGCGAACAGGGAAGGCATGATAGATCCAACCACCTGGTGTGTAGCCTATTTCTATCCCCGTGTCGCTGTGTATGATGATTACAATGGATGGGACCGACTGCCATTCACCGGCGCTCAGGAATTTTATAATGATTTCAGCAACTATACGCTTAAAGTCCATGTGCCAAAGAATTTCATTGTCTGGGCTACCGGAACATTGCAGAATCCGGATGAGGTTTTGCAACCCCACTATGCGCAGTTGTTAAAAAAATCCATGACTTCCGATGTGGTTATTCATATTGCTACTCCGGTTGATTTGGAACAAAAAAATATTACCCGGCAAAATGCTTGCAACACCTGGATATGGAAAGCAGGCAATGTTACAGAAGTAGCTTTGTTTATAAGCAATCATGATAACTGGGACGCGGCAAGTGTAGTGGTAGATAGCGCTACCGGCAGAAGGGCAAGTGTTCAATCGGCTTACGATAAGGCTTCAGGAGGTTTTCACCAGGCAGCGGCTATCGGTCAAAAAACAATAGGCTGGTATTCACGCAATTTTCCGGGTGTACCTTATCCTTATCCAAAGATGACTGTGGTGGAAGGTTTTGCCGGTATGGAATACCCGATGATGGTAAATGACGGAGCCACTGCAACCAGTGCAAGTGACAGCGATAACGTAAAAGGAGAAGAACACCACGAAATTGCACACACCTATTTTCCTTTCTACACGGGCATCAATGAAAGCCGGTATGCTTTTATGGACGAGGGTTGGGCCAACGTCTTCGGTTATCTGGTAGATTTGACAGAGGCAAATCCAACTGTGAGGAAAGGGGGGTGGACATATTCACATTTGGCAGCAGTTACCCGGGATTCTGAACAGGAAATGCAGGTACCTATGATTGAAGTTAATTTACAAACCAGTTTGGCTTATGCAGGCAATGCCTACGCCAAACCGATGTGGGCCTATCTCGCACTGAAAGATTTATTAGGCGATCAATTATTCAGAAAATGTTTGCAGGGTTACATCGCACGCTGGCACGGGAAGCATCCTATTCCTTGGGATTTCTTCAATTCATTCAACGACATCTCCGGCAAGAATCTGAACTGGTTTTGGAACAGTTGGTTTTTCTCACACGGATATGATGATTTGGGAGTTGGTAATGTGGAAAAGACCAATACCGGTTATGCCGTAACGATAAAAAATGTGGGTGGTTTTGCAATACCGTTTAATGTGAAAATAAAATATGGAGATGGAAGTACAAACAGCATCCACCAAACACCTATTGTGTGGAAAGAGCATCCTGGAGAAACGACTATTCATATTCAAACTAAAAAAATAATTCGATCCCTGATAATTGATAATGGTATATGGATGGATGCCAATGAAAAAGATAATGGGTGGAGTGGGAAAAATGAAACCATGAAGAATTGAAGATGCATTGAGAAAAGAGAATTTGAAGATGAAGGTATAGCCACCAAGCCTCCAAGGCACTAAGAAGCACGAAGAAATTCCTTGGTGTAAACCTGGTGGCCTTTGTGGCAGAATAAACATTTAATAAACAACAATGGGCTTCTGCCACATTTAAAAATGAAAAATTTTCAACTATGAAATCAATAATTACAATAACGGCCTTTCTGCTTTTCGCACTCGGCAGTTTTGCACAGCAACAATTCGCCGGCGCCAAAGACTATTACCGTTTTGAAGCCCGGGAAGCCGCACGAATAGGCGATGCTATTAATAAATTCCATTGGGATACGCTACAGGGAAAAATTCCTGTGTTATACAGTAAAAATTATGAAGTACGTGCAAAAGCCATCCAGGCGATGGTAGAGGAATGCGCTGCGTTTTATCAGCCAAAATTTCCCGATATAAAATTTGATTTGTATATCATGGTTCTGAATCAAAAGGACTGGAACAAGATTCATTTAACTACACTTAGTAATTATGGAATGCCCAATTACCTTCCTGAAATCAGGAAATTATTTGCTGCGGCAGATAAAAAAGCCGTAGCAAAAATATTTGGTGGCACAGATAACACCTCCGACACACATTTATCACAATTTGACTGTATTGCCTTGCATGAATTAGGTCATGCTTTTCTGCAAACCTTTAATAAACTTTATACCGGGAAGCTCTGGACAGATGAATTTTTGGCTTCCTATTTTGCCATTTGTTTTTTTGAGCAGCATAAAGAATATCCCGGTCTGCCTCAGGTGGGCGAAACCGGTTACACGCCGAAATACAGGACCCTCGCAGATTTGGAACGGTTGTACTCTAATGTGGGAGACCAGAACTACGGCTGGTATCAGGCGCAATTTCAAAACCTCGGTTATGAATTATATCCAAAATTCAAAACAAGGCTAATCAATGAATTTATTAAGAATGCTTCACCGGAAGGAAAGAAATTAGATCCGTTGGCATTGCTACAACAGATCGCGCCAGAGATAACGAATCAGTGGTTGAAAGAAATGAAATAAAAATGAAAGGCCTTTAGTACTGTATAAACTTGAATACAATGAAATCAATGATCGCCCTTACCGCATTTTTGTTTTGTGCCATTAGTGCCTATGAGCAACAACAATTGACTCAGGTACAGAATCATTATCGTGTTGACGACAAGGAAGCTGCGAGATTTGACCAAATCATCAACTCTTATCATTGGGATACTTTATCCGGAAAGATGCCTGTTCTTTACAGTAATGGTTATAAAGTACGTGCCCAAACCATACAAAAGTTAATTGAAGCCTGCATGGAGTTTTACAAGCGGGTATTTCCCGAAACGAAATTTAATTTATACACAATGGTACTGAACCTGGAAGACTGGAATAAGATTCATTTGAATGAAATGGTTCCTTATGGACTGCCAAATTATTTTGCGGAAATAGCTAAATTATTTATTGCGGCGGATAAAAAAGCCGTAGCGAAAATATTTGGAGGCACAGATAATACCTCTGACACGCATTTATCAAGATTTGATTGCATCGCCCTGCACGAATTGGGTCATGCTTTTCTGCAGACCTCCAATAAACTTTATACCGGGAAACTCTGGACTGATGAATTTTTAGCCTCCTATTTCGCAATATGTTTTTTTGAACAAAATAAAAATTACCCTGGTTTGCCCCAGGTAGGTGAAACCGGTTATACTCCAAAATACAGAACCCTCGCAGATTTTGAAAGATTATATACAAATGTAGGTGCACAGAATTACGGGTGGTACCAGGCTCAATTTCAAAACCTCGGTTATGAGTTGTATCCAAAATTCAAGGCAAGGTTAATCAAAGAATTTATCAATAATGCTTCACCAACCGGCAAGAAATTAAATCCGCAGGTGCTGCTTCAACAGCTTGCTCCGGAGATAATGAATCAGTGGCTGAAAGGAATGAAGTAATTATTTAAAGAAATGAATAGTGCAAAATTCTAATCAATTATATCTGTTATGAAACAATTTTTTCTCAATAAAACAGCTTTTCTGCTGTTAGTAATATCTGCGATGGCAGCCGGTGTTATCAGTTGCCGTTCAAGCATCGGGGAGACTGCATTCAAAGACCCGATAGACCTTTCTGCACGCGATACTTCTGTGAGTCCGGCACAGGATTTCTTTGAATATGCCAATGGTACCTGGTTGAAAAATACGGAGATACCTGCAGACAAAGCCAGGGTGGGTTCATTCGCAACTTTGGCAGACAGTGTTCTTGTTCAGATAAAAGGTATCCTGGATTCCTGTATGGCAATAAAGAGTCCGAAAGCCGGTACTCCCGCTCAATTAGCCGGAGGCCTGTATGCCAGTGTGTTGGATACAGCCGCTGTTGAAAATGCAGGTCTGACTCCTTTGCGTGCAGACCTGGCACGCATTGCGGCGATAAAAGAACGGGGAGATATCATTCGTGAAATCGGATTGGAAAATAAAAACGGAGATTGGTTTTGGGATTGGTACCATTGGGGCTGGGACGATATTATTACAGGTACGGGCCAGTTGTGCACCATATATGTTTTTGCTGATAATAAAAACAGCAATCTTACCAGGCTGCATTGTGACCAGGGCGGACTGGGACTTCCGAATAAAACCTATTACTTTAAAACAGATTCTGCAGGCAGGCATATTATTGCAGTATATAAGAATTACATCGCCAATATCCTTAGTCTGAGTGGAGAAAGCCCGGAGCCAAAAGCAGATGCAGAAGCTATTTTTTCGTTAGAGAAAAAGTTGGCCGAAGCCTCCAGTGGCCGTGAAGAGCTCTACGTTCCTGAAAAAAATTATCATTTGATGAGTGTGGCAGAAATGCAGTCGCTTACTCCCAATATACAATGGCGGCAATTACTAAACACAATGGATATACGTACAGATACTTTGCTGGTAGGCCAGCCTGCATTTTACAAAACATTGTCAGGTCTGTTGAAGAGCACTCCCATATCCGTATGGAAAAAATATCTTTCTTTCCATTTGATAAATCAGTATGCTCCCTGGCTGAGCGCACCTTATGCAAATGCCGCCTTTGCTTTACGGCAAGTAATTACCGGTCAAAAAGAAAGGGCCGCACGCTGGAAGGCCGCTTCCATTCTTGTGAACAGTACCATTGGCGAAGCTTTGGGTGAACTTTATGTGAACCGTTATTTCCCGCCATCGTATAAAAAATATATGGTGAACATGGTAAACAACCTGAAAGCCGCTTTCCGGGAACATATCAAAAACTTAGACTGGATGAGCGATTCAACGAAGACCTTAGCGTTGGATAAATTAAATGCAATGGTGGCAAAAATTGGTTATCCTGAAAAATGGAAAGACTTTTCTTCTGTCAATATCAGAAAAGATTCTCTCATTGATAATTTAAAGCGGATAGGCCAGTGGTATTACCATTATAATATGGACAAATTGCCCAAACCGACAGACCGTTCCGAATGGCTTATGACTTCTGCCACCGTTAACGCGTACAATAATCCTACCTCCAATGATATCAATTTCCCCGCTGCCATTCTGCAACCGCCGTTTTATTTTCCTAATGGGGATGATGCAGTTAATTACGGAAGTATCGGAGCGGTAATAGGCCATGAGATGACCCATAGTTTTGATAATATGGGAAGTAAGTACGACAAGGACGGAAGCCTGAAAAACTGGTGGACCAAAGCAGACCAGAAAGAGTTTGATAAAAGAGCAGATATGATTGTAAAACAGTTTGACCAATACACTGTGCTGGATTCGGTTCACCTGAATGGCAAAATGGAAGAGGTTGAAAATATTGCAGACCTGGGAGGAATTGCCATCGCCTACACGGCTTTTCAAAAAACAAGGGAAGTGCAAAAGGATACTCTTATTAACGGACTAACGCCTAATCAACGTTTTTTTATGGCTAATGCACAGATATGGAGAAGTAAACTGCGCCCACAAAGGTTAGCATGGTTGGTAACCAGTAATGGACATGCACCTGCAAAATATCGTGCCAACGGCCCGGTTTCCAATATGCCTGAATTTTACAAAGCCTTCAACGTAAAAAAGGGAGACAAAATGTATCGTGCAGATAGTGTGCGGGTAAAGATTTGGTGATGGAGATGCCCTGTATCGTGAATCTCTATTCGTAAGATTTTAAGAAACACAGTAATCGCTTTTGAGGAAAAAACTTGCTCAGGAGATAATGAATCAATGGATGAAAGGAAATGAGAAATTAATAATTAAAAGATCATGAAACTAAAATATGTATTTTTTCTGCTGATCATTTTTTCATGCTACACTCATCCTTCTCAGAAGGACTACTCCGCCCTGATTGACAATTTTATGCAGACTCAGGTTAAAGAAAACAATTTCAATGGCAATGTATTGGTGGCAAAGGGAGGCAAGATCATTTGCCAAAAGTCCTTCGGCTATGCTGATTTTGATTCCAAAAGACTGTTGAACGACAGTTCCGTTTTTGAACTTGCTTCTGTTTCCAAGCAGTTTACCGCGATGGGAATTTTATTGCTGGTGCAAAAAGGGAAGCTAAATTTATCTGATTCGCTCAGAAAGTTTTTCCCGCAACTTCCCTATTACAATATCACCGTCAAAAATTTGCTCACCCATACATCAGGATTACCGGCTTATGATGATGAAATGGCGCTGAAATGGGATCACAAAAAGATTGCCTTCAACAAAGATGTTATCAACTTTTTGGCTACCGAAAAGCCGGTCATACATTTTTTGCCCGGAAAGAAATGGGAATATTCCAACACAGCTTATGTATTATTAGCCTCTATCATTGAAAAAGTATCGGGTGAGGCATTTAAAGATTATATGGCTGAAAATATTTTTACTCCGCTCGGTATGACACATTCCCGTGTGTATAATACCCGCCGATCATTGAGAGATACCATTCCCAATTATGCTTATGGCTACGTGTATTCGGACAGCTTAAAAAAATATGTGCTGCCCGACAGCCTGCCGGAATTTGATGAAGTATATTACTTAGACGGCGTGGAAGGCGATGGTGTTGTGAACAGCACCACCGGCGATTTATTAAAATGGGAAAATGCTTTAAAAGCTCACTCATTGTTGAATGAAAAACTGCAGACGGAAATGATTTCACCGCAATCTGTTGCAGATACCATCCTGAAAAAATATTACGGCTATGGCGTATTTGTGGGAAACGATGCCTATGGAAAATATGCATCGCATCGCGGAAGCTGGCCGGGGTACGGAACATTTCTTCTTTATTATGCAAAAGATGATGTTACCATCGTTGTGTTATGCAATAATGTGGCCAGCGGAGCAAAGCCGGAATTTATTTACTCAAAAGGTCTGGCCGACATCATGTTCGGTAAGCCCGAGTCTTTAACTGCTCATCGTGAAATAAAAATAAATCCTTTGCTACTGAAACGATATGTCGGAAAATACAGGGCGGCCAAACCTTTTGAATTAATTCAGAAAAACGGGAAGTTGTTTTATCGCGAAACTGGAATCGCGGATATAGAACTGAAACCGGAATCCAACACTACATTTTATTATCCGGATGGCAACAAACAAATTGAATTTTGGGTAACGCCCTGGGGAGAGGTGGGAAAAGCATTTTTAGTTATTGGAAATAAAAAAACGGAAATAAAAAAAGAATGACTGACAAAAAACAAAGAGTTTCAATCATGAAACCAATAATAATTATTACAACATTTTTGCTTTGCGCTATCTATAGTTTTGGCCAGGATTATTATAAAACTGAGGCAGAGGAAGCCGCGAAAATCGGGCCGCTCATTGACTCCTGTCATTGGGATACATTGCCCGGCAGGATACCGGTGCTCTACAGCAAGAATTATAAAATACGTGCTAAAGCGATTCAATCAATGATAGAGGACTGTGCGGGATTTTATGAAAAAAAATTTCCGGGTACAAAATTTAATTTCCAGATAATGCTTCCGGATCAGCGTACATGGCATGCCATCCGATTGGATGATTTTATGCCTTATGGTTTCCCGACATATAATTGGAAACTAAACAAAATATTCATCGGGGCAGATAAACAGGCTGTCGGTAAAACGCTGACCGAACACAACGACGAAACGCCTGATAGCGTTATCGTACCCCGTGATGTGATTGCCTTGCATGAGATGGGGCATATCTTCCTGCAAACGGTTAAAAATATTTTTACCGGAAAGAAATGGGCCGATGAATTTTTAGCCTCCTATTTTAAAATCTGTTTTACAAAGGAAAATGAACAGTACAAGGATTTCCCGGGCAATAAGGCTGCCCAACTGCCGCAATACAGAACACTCAAAGATTTTGAACGGCTTTATACCAGTGTTGGTGTAGTAAATTACGGATGGTACCAGGGAAAGTTTCAGGAGCTTGGGATGAAACTTTATCCAAAACTTAAAATGAAACTGCTCAAAAAATTTGTTGATAATTATTCGCCAGGCGGAAAGAGGTTGCCGCCGTTGGTTTTGTTGAAACATTTGGCTCCTGATATAACAAATGAATGGTTGAAAGAGATGGAGTGAAAAAATACGATCAAATGTGAGTATATCATTCATTCAAAACCGGAAAGTAAAATTTCAAAGAATATTTTCACTGATTCAAATATATTTTTCCTGGGGTGAGGTTGAAATTTTTTGCAGAGAAAACCGGATGAACAAATCGGAGATGATAGAAATGCAATAGAGATGAACCGGTTCTGTTGTTGAAGCAAAAAATCCCGCCTGAAAAAGGCGGGATACATTTAGGTAAAAAATTCTTTGGCTTGTTAATAACTATAGGTGACTTTCAAAATAGTGCCATCACCCATTGAACTGACATACCATGAATGGTTGTCAATCTGTTTTATCCCCACCGGCATATTTAGTCCGTCCACAATTTTCATTTTATTTGAGGGAGTCACGAGAGATAGAGATCCGGTATTAGGCATAAATCCTGTTGGGCCGAATGTACCGTAGCTTAATACAGGATATCCATAAAAAGTTGCGGGCGCAATATCGACCAGTGTTGATAGTCCATTTATATAAACAGAAACATTGCCCTGCAGGGAGACCTTGTAAACCACAGCCTGCCCTTCAAGAAACGGGAATCCGGTAAGAGTGGATACCAGAAAGTTGTTTCCGTCCCATACAATACCGGTGGGCACGCTTTGTATAAAGGGAGGTCCTACCTGAGTGGGGTTAGGTATATTGGGGAAGGTGGCCAGTACGGTATAATCATCTTTTGCATTGCGGCGGATAATCGCATTTGCGCCAGCGTCGGCAATATATAGTTTTCCGTCAGGTCCTTTGATTAAATTGTACGGATGGCTGTCGTTGGGAGCGACGATATTTTGTGCACGAACCCATGTGCCGATATCTTCAAAGGGAAGAGTGGCTCCGTTAATCGGATCATCGCCGGGTTTATAATTTTTCAAATCCACGCTATATAAATAATCACCTGCCAATACATAAAGCATTCCATTGTCAAACAACAAATGAGCAGGCCCCTCTACCTCACCCGACAATGTATTTTTTATGGAAGACAAATTATTGATTACCTCAAATGTCTGAGGTACTCCATGGCTTCTTGCAACCACCATGACTTTACCATCATTATTACCGGTTCCGGTTTCTGCGACCCAGATATCACCTCGTGGGTCGGTCTCAATTCCCATTGGGGTGTTTAGTCCGCTTACCACTGTGGTTACTGTGGGCGTGGGTTTGACTCCAACTTTCTGGCAACTGGTAAAAAACAAAATCAATAATAACAATGATGCCCCTTCCAAACCTTTCATCAGCAAGGGCTGCTGGATTCGTGAATCTTTCATTGTACTTTAAATTTTATTATGAATAAAAAAGATGCTTCGAACCAGACAATAAAAGCAGTAATTGTGTGTGGGAAATTGATAGGGAAAATGGATGCCCAAAAGTATGGTTTTTTGAATTGTAAATTTTTATTTTTTCCAATAAGGAATAAAATCAACTATGGTTCACGCGAGGAAAAATTTCAGGAGCCTGAGATAATACTTTGTCCGGAATTTGAAATAGAATTTCTCAAAAAATTTATTGAGAATTATTCAGTGGGTAACTGATTTTACAGTTGGGTACCCCCAGCCGCATTTAAAAGTCAGAGTGTCTGTGAAGTTGCCGATTGGTAACAAATTTTTTGTGGAAGCGCCTCTCTCCTGCCTGATATGCGCAAATGAACGAAAATTCCTATTTCCTGCTCGATTTATCCTATCACCGCACTGCCTCCGGCCAATACCTTTATCATTCCTAATCCATTTTACCTGAAAACGGGTTGGGAATAACCAAAATATAGTATAAAACATGGAAGCGCTTCATCACTCGAAAGCAGATGTTCTGATTGCCACACAACCAGGAAAACTTTCCCGGAAACATATTATGAATAAATTTCTTCTTGTCATATTTCTCATTTTAAGCAGCACGAGCACATATTCTCAGAACAGGCACCTTGATAGTTTAAAACTTTTGTTGTCAATAGAAAAAACTTATACAGGTAGAGTGAATCTGCTGAATAGGCTTGGAGGAAGTTTTGGTTTTGGGCAGGCAAGAAACGATTCTGCTCTTTGGTACTCTCAACAGGCATTGAAACTATCACAGGAAATAAAATATACAAAAGGTGAATTAACAGCGGTTCTCCATATTGCCAGTTATTACAACCAGACAGGCAATTACCCCGAAGCGCTGAAACTCTCTTTCCGAAATCTTGCCATGGCAAAAAAATTCAATGATAGGTATATCCTCCTTTTTCAGACGAGGTTGGTAAGCTGGATCTATAGAGGCATGGGAGATTTTGAAAAGGGATTGGAATTTGCAAAGCAATTGGCTCCTTTGGCGGACTCCTTCAATGAAAACGATCGAGGCTCCGCGACCCAGGTAGCCAACAATATTATTGCAGGAGCATACTTAGACATGGGATTGCCTGATTCAGCTCTTATTTACAAACGTCCGGTTTATCAATTTGGCATTGCGCATAATGATCGAGAATGGATAACGTTAGGTGCAAATGGATTAGGAGAAATCTATGCGAAGATTGGCGATGTGGACTCTGCTTTTTATTATTATAAGATCAGTATGGGTATCGGAGCTGAAATCCGGCGGTATGATATGGTTTCATATAGTGCAACCAATATGGCCAAATTGTTTTTCAGAATGGGAGAAATAGATTCTGCTTTTTTGTATGGTAGAAAATCGCAGCACGCACTTCAACTTACAAATAGCCCGGCTGGCGCTGTAACTACTGATTCCCTGCTTGCCACCCTGTTTCAAAGCCGTGGTCAATACGACAGCGCTTACAAGTATTTAAAGAGTTATGTTTTATTAAATGACAGCCTTAATAATCAAAATAAGATAGCGCAGGCATTGAATTTTTCTTTCAATGAAACCCTGCAAAAGCAACAAGCGGAACAGGCAAGAAAAGAGATTCGGCAGCAATATCAAAACAGAATAAAGTTGTATTCTTTTGGAGGTATCCTGCTCATATTTTTGATCATTGCATTTTCATTGTTCCTGAACAACAGGAACAAACAAAAAGCCAATATTCTTCTTGGCAAACAAAAAGAACAAATTCAGAATACATTATCCGAATTAAAATCCACCCAATCCCAACTCATCCAATCCGAAAAGATGGCTTCGCTCGGAGAGCTCACAGCAGGTATAGCTCATGAAATTCAAAACCCGTTAAACTTCGTGAATAATTTTTCGGAGATAAATAAAGAATTGATTGAAGAATTAAAAACTAAAAATGAAGAATTAAAAATTGAGGATGATGACGTAAAAGATTTGCTTAATGACATAGAATCAAATGAAGAAAAAATAAACCATTACGGCAAACGTGCAGATGGTATCGTGAAAAGTATGCTGGAACACTCCCGCACCAGCACAGGTGTAAAAGAACCGACTGACATCAACAAACTGGCGGACGAATATTTACGATTAGCATATCACGGTATGCGGGCAAAGGACAAGAATTTTAATTGTGAACTAAAAACTGAGTTTGATGAAACATTGCAAAAAATAAATGTCGTTCCGCAGGATATAGGAAGGGTGCTTTTGAATCTTTTCAATAATGCATTCTATGCTTGTGCTGAGCAAAGCCGAAGTACCTGTGCTGAGCGCAGCCACGCTGAAACACTTGAAGGTTTGAAAAACCTTCAAGGTTTGCCCTACGTCCCCACCGTCACCCTTGTTACCCGAAGAGAAAACGATCATGTAACCATCACCGTCAGAGACAACGGAAACGGCATTCCCGATAAAATAAAAGACAAAATCTTTCAACCTTTTTTCACTACCAAACCCACAGGTCAGGGAACAGGATTGGGATTGAGTTTGGCGTATGATATTATTACGAAGGAGCACAATGGAACTATAAACGTGGAGAGCAGAGTTGACGTTGCAAATCCCGGCTTATCCGGGAAAGGAAATCCAGACAATTTCAGGGAAGAAGAAGGAACCGAGTTTATCGTGAGCCTGCCGGTATAAAACTTTTCGTCGGGGCAATACATTCCAGGTTTGAAAAGTAAAACCTGAAAGCCTTCACAGAAATGAATTGGGCCGGCCTGATATATGAGATCAATAAATATACGTATGTTTGGTTCCTACTCCGGAGATAATGAGAAGTAAAAAAGTATTTTAATACTTTCCGGATGCCAAACAACATGACCAATGGGCATCATTGATTTTAAACAGATATATCATTTCCCGATTTTAAAGAAAATCTATCTTTCCCTGATCCTTTTCTTTTCTCTTTCTGCGCGCGCCCAGCAATTCATCAATCCTCATTTTACTCATTTTACAATCAACAATGGCCTTTCTCAAAATCTGGTTTACTCCATTACGCAAGATTCAACCGGCTTTTTGTGGTTCGGTACCAAAGACGGTCTTAACCGTTTTGATGGTTACGAATTTAAGAGTTACCACCACGATCCTTTTGATTCCAATTCGATTGCAGACAATGCAATATCTGCACTTTACACAGATAAAAAAGGAAGGCTCTGGATCGGAACCATGAACGGGAACCTCGATCTTTATGACAGCAGAAAAAACAGTTTCAGCCATTTGTTGAAGATCAATACCAACCTGGGAAATGTGGTTTCTATTTCAGAAGATTTATCCGGAAACCTTTGGGTGGGTACTTATGGAAATGGTTTGTTCAAACTATTATTTAATAAAAAAAATCAATCCGGGATTCCGGAACAGGTTATTCATTATACAAACCGACCCGGTGACAGCACCAGTGTCAGAAACAACTTTGTCCTTGATGTTTTTGCAGACCGCGAGGGCGGATTGTGGGTTTCCACCATAGAAGGATTTTTTCAGCATGCTATAGTAAATCAGAAGAAACTCCAATTTACCTCCCCGGAGTTTTCGATATTCGCTGCTCAAAGAAAATTAATCCCGGGAGGCGTGGAATATAATCCGGATAAGGTTACGCCAAAACGCTGGAGTGATTTTCATTCTGAAGGCACAAGATTTATAGAAGATCAGCACCAAAATCTCTGGTTGGGCACAACTGCCGGTATTTTCAGGCTGGACCGGAAAGCCCGAAAGCTGTTCTATTTTGATCCTCTTATGCCTGGTCTTGGTCAGGGAAATGTTCGTTCCATTACTCAAATATCTTATCAGCAGAATGGTGAAAAAGTTGGGGCCATATTGGTAGGATTCCTGGGAGGAGCCGGGATACTTGATACAAAAAATTTTACGTTACAGTTGATTAAGAACGACCCCGGAAACAGCCGGAGCCTGTTGCCCGGAAGCACTTTGTGTGTTTATCAGGACCGGTCGGGTGGCATCTGGCTGGGCAGCAGTGGTTCCGGACTGAGTCAGTTCGATGCGGGAACCACATTGTTTCCGATGCCCGAATACCATACCGCTGACGGAAAAATCAGGACAGAGAACCTGAGTGTACGTTCATTTCTGGATACCAAAAGTTATTTGTTTATCGGCACACAAAATCAGTTAATGAGGGCTGACAAGGTTACCCGCATCATGAAACCCGTACACCTGGATGGTAATCCGCAAGGTGAGAATACTGTTTTCAGTATGGCAACTGCCGATTCGGTTAATTGCTGGCTGGCGACGAACATTGGCCTGATCCTGTACAATTATAAAAAAAATACTTCTGTAATTTATGAAACCGGTATTCAACGAAACGGACAAAAAGACAACCGCGTTTTTAAATTGTATAATGATAAACATGGGAACCTGTGGTGCCTGACTCCTTATACACTGAGCATTTTTGATAAGAAGCAAAAAACATTCAATCATTATTTTTTTGATTACAGGCCTGTAAACGGATTTTCTGAACCTACCTTCGGCGACCTTTATGAAGACTCTGAAGGGAATTTCTGGATTGGTACCGGTGACGGACTTTTATATTTTGATATATTCACAAAAAAGTTTACCAGGTATGCTACCAATACAGCAAATCCTGCCAGCCTGAGCTTTGACGCGGTGCGAAGTATTTTACCTGATCCGAAATATCCGAAAAAGTTTTTGTGGATTGGAACTGCCGGAGGAGGGTTGAATAAAATGGATTTGCAAACCAAGAAATTCACCCATTTTACTGAAGGGGATGGATTGCCAAATAATGTGATTTACGGAATTCTTCCGGACGAAGAAGGAAACCTGTGGATAAGCACAAACAAAGGTATTTCACGGTTCGATCCCTCTTCCGGGGTATTTACCAATTATGATGCGAATGCCGGATTACAAAGCAACGAGTTTAATTCAGGTGCATTTTATAAAAATGGCGAGGGCAAACTTTTCTTTGGCGGTATAAACGGATTCAATGAATTTTTTCCCCGCAACATTAAAGGAAATAGTTACGTGCCGCAATTGGCATTCACAGGGTTTAACCTCTTTAACCGGCCGGTTTCCATTCATGATAAAAATTCTCCGCTGAAACATTCAATTACTGAAACGAAGAAAATAGTTTTGCCTTATAGTGACAACATCATCAGTTTCCAGGTGGCCGCTCTCGATTTCTCAAATCCCGGTAAAATGCTGTATGCATATAAGCTGGAACCAACTGACAAAAGCTGGATACAAATGGGAAATAACCGGTTGATTACATTCAGCAATCTGGATCCCGGCAATTATACGCTTCGTGTAAAAGCCGGAAATACAAATGGTGTCTGGAACGAAGAAGGCATTTCTTTGAATCTCATCATCCTTCCTCCGTGGTGGCGAACCTGGTGGGCTTATCTGATCTATGTTTTCGGCATTATTGGGATTCTGTACTTTATCCGCAGATACGAGCTGAGGAGGGTACTGCTGCGAAACCGTCTACAGGTGGAACATGTAGAATCGCAAAAACTGAAAGAACTAGACCATCTGAAATCGCGGTTTTTTGCCAACATATCACACGAATTCAGAACACCCCTTACCCTGATCATGGGCCCGGTGGAAGATCTTTTAAAAACGGGTAATGCCGATCAGTTTAAAAAAATATTGCCGGAGGTTCACCGCAATTCAAGGCGTCTGCTGCAACTGATCAACCAACTGCTTGACCTGTCTAAATTAGATGCAAAAAAATACCGCATTAATACCACGAGAGAAGACATTATCCCTTTCGTCAAACAAATTGTTTACTCCTTTTATTCCTGGGCCGAAAGGAAGAATATTGATTTAAAGGTTGAAGTGGATCCGGCATTAAATGAAAGACTACTGAATGGGAAGACGAAATTTTATTTTGATGAAGACATGATTGAAAAGATCGTGAGTAATCTGCTGTCCAACGCATTCAAGTTCACGGGCGATGCGGGGAGTATTACTGTGGGTATGAAAACAGCGGAAAAGGAAAACGATTTTCTGGAATTGTCAGTAAAAGACAGTGGCATTGGAATTCCACCTGAAAAGATTTTGCATGTTTTTGACCGTTTTTACCAGGCCGATGATTCTGATGAACGGCATTATGAAGGCAGCGGAGTGGGATTGGCTTTAATAAAGGAATTGATTGATCTTTTGCAGGGCAGGGTTGCCGTTGAAAGTGAAGTGGACAAGGGAACTACCTTCTTCTGTTATCTTCCGTTTAATAAAAAAATTATTTCACCGACAACTTCTTCCGCTTGGCAGGGGATGCAAATTCCGGTTGCCGATTATTCTGTGGAAGAACCGGAGTCGGCAAATCAGATAGCCGGGGATGTGAGCAGGGACCTCATTCTGATTGTGGAAGATCACGCAGATGTCAGAAAATATATCAAAGGAAAATTGGAAGATTCCTATTCGGTGATGGAGGCGGGTAATGGTGCAGACGGACTGGTAATAGCCCGCAGCCGGATTCCTGACCTGGTCATCAGCGACATCATGATGCCGGAAATGGATGGTTTTGAACTTTGCGAAAAACTAAAGACGGATAACCTGACAAGCCATATCCCGATCATTCTGCTTACGGCAAGAGCAGAAGACAACGACAGGCTGGCCGGTCTGGAAACCGGCGCCGACGCTTACCTGACCAAGCCCTTTAATTCACACGAATTGAATATCCGCGTCAGAAAGCTGATAGAACTCCGAAAAAAACTGAGGGCTAAATTCAGCGATAAACTGGTAGTGAAACCCAGTGAAATAACTGTCACTACCCTGGATCAGGCGTTTATGAAAAAGCTGATGGATTCAGTTGAGAAACACATCAATGATGCAAAGTTTTCGGTCACTCAATTGAGCGATGAAATGAACATGAGCGTTTCTCAACTCAATCGCAAACTGAAAGCGCTCATTGACCAGTCGCCCCAAAAGTTTATCCGTTCAATCCGTATGCAAAGAGCATTGGAACTGTTGAAAACCGGCAATGGAAATGTGTCAGAAGTTTCCTGGGAAGTCGGTTTTGAAGATCCCGGTTATTTTTCCAAGGTATTTAAAGCTCATTTTGGCTGCCTGCCTTCTGAAAAGGAGAAATTGCCGTAGGGGGAGTTTGCAGCGGATTTCGTTTTGATTGCCACGAACTAATTTTTCACAATGCCTTTTCGCATTCCAAATGCGCAAAAATTCCTATAAAATGAAGATTTTTTCCTATCAGAAGCCTTTTGCTGTGGGGTAATTTTGGCAAGATCATTTTTACAACTCCTCCGCCGATGGAATTTAAGGGAAGATAATCTCCTTACAATAAAGGTTGAGATCTGAAGGGTTTTCAATTATGAAGAAAGTACATTATATGACAATCATTGCGGCTCTGGCAATTTTAGTAGTGTTGTTGGGAGTGGATGTAATTCTACTTTCCGGAAAGCAGGAAAATAAAATTAGTAAAGCCGAACCGCTGAAAGAAAATCCCATTCTCTGGACTCCACCGGACACTGCTGAAATACCCTCTACAGAAAATGGAAACCTGATACGTTATGGAAGAAATCTGATTGTTCACACTGCACAATATTTTGGGCCTGAGGGAAGTATCTCTCAATCGGAAAACGGATTGAATTGTCAGAACTGTCACCTTGCTGCGGGCACCAGGTTATTCGGCAATAATTTTTCAACGGCAGCTTCCTCCTATCCTATTTTCAGGGCACGGGCCAACCGGTATATTTCTCTTTCGGAACGGGTTAACGGTTGCATGCAGCGGAGCATGAATGGAAAAGCAATTGACAGCACAGGCAGGGAAATGAAGGCAATCATCGCATATCTTAAATGGATAGGGCAGGGTGTAAACAAAAAGGAACGTGTTTTTGGGTCAGGAACGAAAAAATTAGTATTCATGAGCAGAGCTGCAGATCCACAAAGAGGAAAAGTCATTTTTGTAAACAATTGTGCTTCGTGCCATGGCCTGAACGGAGAAGGGAAATTTAATTCAAATAGAAAAGAATATCTCTATCCGCCGCTCTGGGGACCACACAGCTATAATATGGGAGCCGGATTTTACCGCATTTCCAAACTGGCCTCTTTTGTAAAAAACAATATGCCTTTTGGTACCACTTATCACGATCCGGTGCTTACTGATGAACAGGCATGGGATGTAGCTGCTTATGTGAATTCGCAACCGCATCCGGTTTATAGACATTTACAAAATGACTGGAAGAATATTGCAGCCAAGCCGTTTGATTATCCCTTTGGCCCTTACGCAGACACGTTTTCAGAAAGACAACACAAGTATGGGCCATTTTCAGAAATAAAGAAATGAAATATTCAAAATTTTTAAATCAAATTAAAATTCTCTCATTATGAAAAAAGTACTCCTTGCTGTTTTTACCTGTATGATCGGTTTTACCGTTTTGGCACAATCTCCCAAACTTCCGCCACTGTTTAATAAAGACAGCGCACTCCGTGCTGCAATTCATAAGGATTCAGTAAAAATAGAAACCCGATACGCCAACATCGTGCGATGGAGAAACTTAGTGCAGACTGCAGAATATCCGGCAATTAAAGGATTCAGATCTGCCGGGGTTTTCCCGGTCAGGGATATTTCTGAATTCCCGGATACGAATATGAAATATAAACTCCTGTATGAAACGCATCAAAAAAACCCTGATTCACTAATGGATAAACCAGATGAAAATCTCCTGTCAGTTGCTCATATCATCAATATGCATGTGGCCGCCGGTGTTCCCCTGAAAAATATTTCTGTGGTTATTGTAACCCACGGACCGGGCAATGCGGCTATTTTATCAAATGCGGTCTATCACAAAAAGTATGGAACGAATAATCCCAATCTGAAACTGATTGGTGATTTGGAAAATATGGGTGCACGGTTTATAGTCTGCGGGCAGTCAATGGATTTTGGAGGGCTTTCAAAAAGCGACATACTTCCGGTGGTTCACATAGCCTTTTCGGCACAGACTACTTTCACCACTTATCAGTTGAAAGGATATGTTTTGAAGACGCTGGATAATAAGTAAAAGGTCAATAGATAAACTTGCGTCCGCTCTACACCCAATCCTCATAATTGTCGCGGGATATAACATCAAAGGAAGCATCCGGATAGAAATTTGAAAAAGCAGGGGGAACTTTTACTTTATTCTGTCCGGAATATTTTATCTCGTAAGCATGTAGTGTTCCATTGTCATTTTCAATCAGGTCTATTTCCTGCTGGTTGTAATTTCTCCAAAAGTAGTGCTGCACATTCTTTCTTTCATAGGAATTCTTTTTAATTCTTTCCGCAATAAGATAATTTTCCCACAACATTCCAATATCATTTCTAAGGGTTATCAACCTGAAATCATTGATGATGGCGTTTCTAATTCCGTTATCAAAAAAATACCATTTGGATGATTTGGTTACCTCCTTGCGTTGATTGGTACTATAAGCTTCCAACTTATAAATGATAAAAACTTTTGTCAGGAGGTCAAGGTATTTTTCCACCGTATTTTTGCTGATGCCAAGCTGTTTGGATAATTCATTATAAGATACTTCCATTCCACACTGATAGGCAATAAGTCTCAATAATTTGTATAATTTATCTGACTGTTGAATCCCCTCAAATGCAAGAATGTCTTTTAGCAAATACGACTGTATCAGGTTTTTCAAATATCTTGATTTTTCAGATAGATCAGAAAGCTGGTATAACTCCGGGTAGCTGCCAAAAATAAGTCTATCTTCCAGATTTTGTCTTATCTCAAGCGCGTTCTCTGCCCCTGCAATTTCTGTATAAGAAAGTGGATAGAGATTAAATAGTTCGGAGCAGCCGGTTAAAGGCTCTCCTGCCTTATTTGCCAGGTCAAAAGAAGATGAACCGGTAGCAATGATGGTTAGTTTGGGAATATTATCAATCATCAATTTTAAGATACTTCCGATCTCTGAAACTACCTGAGCTTCATCAATTATCACCAGCGTGGTTTCTCCAAATATTCGTTTATAATTGGCTACAGTCCGAAGCGCTAATATTTCCCGAACGTCAAAATCTTCTGCATTGAGCATTAAAGATTTACCGGCAAAATTATCTTTTATACTTTTTATCAATACCGTTTTCCCTACTCTTCTTGTTCCCATTATCAATATGACCTTATTCTTACCTATCAGGCCTTTCACATGTTCTTCAATCTGGCGCTTGATAATTTTCATGAATTTATTATTAAAGCATTGACTATATCACTTATAAATCTGTCACTGTATTGACAAAATTACTAATACCCTTTATTATTTTTGGATTTATAAAAAAATTCTTTGCCGCCAGGTCGATGAGGCACGAAGCCTCACCTTTTTTTAAAATGCGCTAAAATTTCCATTTTTTGCGCCAAAATTACTATCACCGCCCCCTCCTCCAAGTGTAAATTTGGTTCGTCATTCAAAATCTTATTTATCTAATCAAATTAAAAATGAAAAGATCAATTTCTCTCGTAATTATTTGCATATCATCTTTTTTATTCTTTGGCCAAAATGCAAATGCACAAACTGTAAAACCCTATTCAGATGGACCAATCTGGAGGGTGCAATTTATTCAGACCAAACCCGGAATGGGAGAAACCTATCTGAAAGATTTGAGCGCTCACTGGGTGAAACTTGCCAAAGCCGCCAAAGAGCAGGGTCTCATTATGGATTACAAGGTGCTTTCTGCAGATCCGGCTTCCAAAACGAGCTGGGATTTAATGACCATGACAGAGGTCAAAAATTATGCTGCACTTGATGGGCTGGGTGATAAAATGGATGCCCTGGCAAAAAAAGTTCTTGGTTCTGAAAGCGTGCAGCTACAGTCTGCTATATCCAGAAATGATATGCGCGATTTGCTGGGCAGCAGACTGGCCCAGGAATTGATTTTTAAATAACGAATTAATTAGTTGTTTAAGTTTTTAGTACTTCTCATGTTGATATACGGGGGGGTATTCTTATCCCCTCATCTTTTAAATTATCACTTATTATGATGCCAGCCGGATATGGAATATGACCCAGACTACATAATTTTTTTGCATGATTTATGTGGTAGGTTTCCCGTTCTGCAATTGTCCTTTTAATAAAAAACAGGATTCACCTTACAAATCCAAAAGGAAGGAAAAGAGAAAATATTGACCTTAAATCTAAATAAAATGAAGCACGACATTTTAAAGCCAACTCAACTTCTGCTTGCCATATTTTTTCTTGCAGGAGTGCTTTTTGTTCACGAAAGTTCTTTTGCAGGCAATGGGGATCCGCTTCTGTTGTTACAAAATCCTTCTATGTCAAAGACTCAGATTGTATTTGAATATGGAGGCCAAATCTGGGAGGTGCCACGCAGTGGTGGAGAGGCTCACATCCTGGCCAGCGGAATGGATGTGGAATCTATGCCATTCTTTTCGCCGGATGGATCAATGGTTGCCTTCAGTGGCACCTACGATAAAAACACAGATATATATGTGATACCTGCCAGTGGTGGACAACCGCAAAGGCTTACCTGGCATCCCTATCCGGATATCGTATCAGGCTGGTCGCCTGACGGAAAAAATATTCTGTTCCGCTCTCATCGGTATTCCTATTCCGATCCAAACCAGCTTTACACTGTTTCACCATCCGGAGGGTTCCCGCAGCAACTTCCGCTGAATATGGCAGAAGACGGAAGTTATTCACCCGATGGTTCACAAATTGCTTTTGTTCCCAACTTTCAGTGGGAGCCATTCTGGAAAGGTTATAAAGGTGGCCAGCATACACAAATATGGATAGCGCGGCTTTCGGATTCGCACACGACCCGCATTCCGGATCTCAATTCCAATGAAGACAATCCGATGTGGATCGGAAACAAAATATATTTTCTTTCCGATCGCGTTGGTCCGATTACCTTATTCAGCTATGATGTCGCCAGCAAACTGGTCACCAGGGTTATCAACAATACAGGCTTTGATATTACCTCAGCATCGGCAGGGCCCGGAGGAATTATTTATTCTCAATTTGGCCAAATATTTATTTATGATTTATCCACCGGAAAATCCAATCCGGTATCCATTTCAGTCAATGGAGATTTGCCGCAACGCCGTTCCTATTTTCAGGATGCTTCTAAGGAGACCGGGGGCGCTGATATTTCGCCAAATGGCGTGCGTGCTGTGTTTGAGGCACATGGCGATATTATTACCGTACCCCTCAAAGAGGGCAGCCTGATCAATCTGACACATAGCCCGGGTTCAATGGAACGCGTGCCCGCGTGGTCGCCGGATGGAAAATCAATCGCTTATTTTTCTGACAAAGACGGTGAATATGATCTTTTCATTGAACCTCAGGAAGGAGGTGATGCCGTCAAAATTAAACTGGGCCAGAATGATGCTTACTATTATAATTTGGAATGGTCGCCGGACAGTAAAAAAGTTTCTTTCACCGATCAGAAAAATAATTTATGGTATGTGAATATCAATGGGGCTAAACCATCTCCGGTAAAAATTGCAACCAACAGTTTTGACCATTCTTTCAATGCAAGCTGGTCGCCCGATAGCCGGTGGATTGCCTATATAGAATCATTGCCCAATTTTATGGGAGGTGTATCCATCTATTCTTTGACCGATAGAAAAATTCATCAGGTTACCCACGGCATGAGCGATTGCAACTCTCCTGTATTTGATGCCAATGGCAAATATTTGTATTTTTTGGCGAGTACCAATTCGGGCCCCGAAATGGACTTTGATCTTTCATCTTATGCACGACCTGTCACAAGCCATGTGTATGCATTGACACTTGAAGATACCGTTGCATCCCCGTTGGCCCCTGAGAAAGGATTAGAAGAAACAAAACCGGCTTCTCAGGATTCATCGGCCGCAAAAGCCAAAGAAAAAAAATCAGTTGAAGTCAGTATCGATTTTGATGGTATCGGCAACCGGATCATCACACTTCCCATTGAGCCGGACAATTATGTGGGTTTGACACCCGGGCCGACAGGAATATTGTATCTGGCAAAAGTGCCGATCGTAGTTCTCCCGTTGCTCGGCAGAAAATCAGATCAGGGATTCACGATTGACAGGTTCTCACTTAAGGATAAAAAAACAGAAACAATCCGGCAATTGATTACTTCATTCAGTTTGGCAGCCAATAAAAAAAAGATTTTGTACAAGCAGGGAGATAGCTGGTTTATCGCCGATACGTCAGCCAAGGCGCAACCGCAGCAATTGAATATAAAGGATATGAGGGTGTATGTAAATCCGCACGAACAGTGGGATCAAATGTATCATGAGGCATGGCGGATTCAAAGAGCATTCTTTTATAATCCCATTTTTGACGGACTGGATATTGATGCCGCTGAAAAATTGTTTGCACATTACCTTCCCGGTATTGCCAGCAGGGATGAACTGACTTTTCTGTTTGAAGAAATGCTAAGTTACATAGCCGTGGGCCACATGTTTATCAGAGGTGGCTACACACCTAAAATGGATGAAATCCATGTCGGATTGTTGGGTGCAGATTATAAAATAGAAAATGGGCGTTACAGAATCTCCCGCATTTTCACTGCAGGCAAATGGAACCCTGAATTATATGCACCGCTTGCCCAACCGGGACTTAAGGTGAAGACGGGCGATTATCTTTTGGCGGTTAACGGGCAGCCAATTGATGGCAATGAAAGTATTTATAGATATTTTGAAAATCTGGCTAATCAAACCGTAACCCTGACCGTTGGACCTAACCCCGGGATGCAGGGATCGCACGACATAACGGTGAAGACCATTCCAAGTGAAAATGCGTTGCGCAACACCGCATGGATTGATCACAATATGGAATTGGTAAATAAAATGTCGGGAGGTAAATTGGCTTATATCTATTTACCCAACACCACGTGGGAAGGATTTGCAAGTTTCAACCGGTATTTCTTTTCACAGGTTGATAAGCAGGGAGCCGTAGTGGATGAGCGTTTCAATCATGGCGGATCTCTTTCTGATTATACCGTGATGCATTTGATCCGTCAACCGAAATCTTTTTATGTGCAACGTTGGGGCAAGCAAACCACCACCACCGTACCACAAATGATTATACCCGGGCCTAAGGTTTTAGTTATTAATCAATTTTCAGGTTCCGGCGGAGATGCACTGCCCTGGTATTTCAGGATGGAAAAAGCCGGCACCATTGTGGGCGTTCGTACCTGGGGCGGGCTCGTAGGGATCGGTGGTTACCCTTCTTTGATGGATGGCGGATCTGTCACGGCGCCTCGTATGGCCCTGGAAGCGCTGGATGGTACTTTTCCTGTAGAAAATCATGGAATTGCTCCGGACGTTGAAGTATGGCAGGATCCGGAACTGATGAGGCAGGGGCGAGACCCTCAATTGGAAAAATCGGTGGAAATTGCCATGCAGCAACTGAAAGAAAATCCACCCAAAAAATATGAACGGGCACCATGGAATAATTATCATCCGGTGCTGCCACCGCTTCCGAAGACCAACAATTAAGTAATAAGAATTAAGAATGAAAAGTTAAGAATTTTGAACTATAAAATCGGATAGTAAAAGAAGTGAAGGGGCATTCAACATTTTTCCGGGTTGATGTCCCTTCTCTTTAAAATGGTATTTATAAAATATATCAGACCAACATTTGCAAGGATTTGTACTCTGCCTTATTTGGAAAACTGCCTTTATTTTTCTCATCTGATCTCTTAATTATTTGAGAAAAATTGCCATTTCCTGTTGCAATAAATTTTTTAGAAAATTTTCAATACAACCAGTTGTTGCCAATTCTGCTAACAACTTTTTTTCCTTTAAACCCTGGTGTTTGCTGAAAGCCATTTGGCGGAAACATCAGTGGTATCAGCCATTTTACAATTCAATTTCACCTCTGCAAAAAAATAAATGTCATGTCTTTGTAACCAAATGAAATCTCACCGGCTCTAAACTTTCATTGGATATTTTATCCGGAATTGAATTTAGCACCAGAGAAGGATTGGCGCTATTTCGCAATAAAAAATAAAAACAAAAAGCTCATGAAAAAAAATGTTTTGATTCCAACGCTGCTGCTATTTGCCGTGTTCAGTATTTTTAGTTGTAATAAAAGAGATACCGGTCAGTTACCTCCCGGCAAGGGCAATTTAAATTTGCCTCCATTGGATCCGGCATTGGTTCAGCAAGGCCAGCAGGTATTCCGCTTTGAAACTTTTGGGGATGAATCTTTTTGGACAGATGTGTTGCACATGAACCAGGTTATTGAATCCGGCGTAAGTCCCAAAACAGCTCTGGCTGTGGGTTTGAAAGTGGATGCGGCTGCTTTGCCTCCCGCTGTTGTTGATGCTATTTCAAAGGGGCAGGTTGATTTAGATGATCCTCAAACTACGCTTGCCTTATTACAATTAAACGCTGTGGTCGGGATCAAAGGCCAGGTGAGCCAGAATCAGGATGGTACCTTAAAGTTGGATAGAGTGGGGATTACCTGCGCATTGTGCCATTCAACGGTTGATAACTCTTTCGCTCCTGGTATAGGAAATCGGTTGGATGCATACCCTAACAGAGATCTGAATCCGGGTTTGATTATCTCCTTGTCTCCTGCTTTAGATGCAACTACAAAAGCCATTTATGCTTCCTGGGGGCCTGGCATGTATGACCCGAGATTCAATCATGACGGGCTGAGCAATCCTGTTGTCATTCCACCGGCTTTTGGTTTATACGGACTTCCGAAGGCTATTTTTACAGGTGATGGAGATGTACAACATGAACCCGCCGGACCAGTGGCTTATTGGAACAGGTATGTAGCCGTTACCCAAATGCATGGTCATGGTTATTTTGCTGATGCGCGCCTTGATAATTGGGTGGTTGATCACAGAGAAAATGATGATTTGGTGACAGATAAACTTCCGGCCTTGCAGGCATATCAATATTCCATCTCAGCACCGGCTGCTCCGGCTGGCTCTTTTGACCCCTCTGCTGCTGCGAGAGGAATGGTGCTCTTTGCCGGAAAAGCACAGTGTGCAACTTGTCATTCAGGGCCTTTGTTTACGGATGTTATTGACGGAGGAAAATTACATCCACAAAGTGCGTCTGTGGCTTTGGATAAAGATTATGTAAAACGGTCGGCTACCAAACTATGGCGGGTTACGCCATTGAAAGGTATCTGGCAGCATCCACCTTATTTTCATGATGGTTCTGCAAAGACTCTGGCAGATGTTGTGGCAAGGTACGATCAGGAGAGAGGCCTTAAATTAAGTACTTCAGAAAAAGCGGACCTTACCGAATATCTGAAATCTCTCTAAGGCCTGGTGTGTAAATCGTAATCTGTCAGAGATATTGGTTTTTGAGGCATCTCTCGTGAGGAACGGATCGCAGGAAACGAACCTTTCGGGAGATGCTTTTTTATATTAAATCCTGCGCTGATAATGTATTCCGTTTGGTGAGAACCAACGGCAAATGAAAACTGTGTATCAATGGTTATAAACTAAGTTTTCTTTCGATACAGGAGGCGATAATCAAATTATTTTAAAATTACAGGAAACGAAAAATAAAGCGGTTTCCCGAAGGTTTTAATTCGCCTGCTGTTTGTTTTTAGCCTGATTTTTATATACGATTTACTGAACCCATTTCCATTATTTTGATTGTACGGGCGAAATGGCAGAAGATTAATCTTTTGCCATTTTCATATCGGCTGAATAGGAAGATTTGTCTTTATGAAACCTGTTCAAACCTTGCGTAACACTTATGAATAAAGGACTTTAGAATCTTCAATGCGGAAAAATAATTATTCGTTTTCCGTGTAATTTATCTACTTTTAATCTCGTTTTCTTAAAGTATTTTTTGCCTTTCTGAAGAATCTTTGCCAGAAATTTTTCAAAAGAATCAAAAAAGGATTACCCCGGAAATATCCTGCCTTAACCTGTGAAAAAAATCTGGACTGAAAAAACCACCTGATATCCTGTTATACTCATTTTCATTTTGGATTCAAATGGGAGACCCAATAAAAATTTTGGTAGTAGAAGATGAAATGATCATCGCTGCAAAAATATCTTTACAGCTTTCCGAGTCAGGCTATGAAGTAGATGAAATTTTATCCCGTGGCGAAGATGCGGTCATTCATGCAGGTTCGCACGATATTGATCTTGTTTTACTTGATATAAATCTGAAAGGTGAAATTGACGGGATAGAAGCAGCCGGCCAGATTCGAAGTTTTTCGAATGTGCCAATTATTTTCCTAACCGGAAGTGGTGATGATGCTACTTTCAACCGTGCAAAATTTATCCGCCCTGCCGGATTTATATCCAAGCCTTTTAAACAACTGGATTTGCAAAGAGCCATTGAATTGGCAATATGCAGAATGACCGAAAATTGCGTTGAATCGCAATTCACCCCACAGAATGGAGAAGTACAACAACTCATTCTGGATGACCGCATTTTTGTAAAATGCAAGGACAGGATGATCAAGATTCTGCTATCCGATGTTTTATACATTGAAGCAGATAGAAATTATAGCAGGATTTTTACGATGAAAAAAGAATTTCTGCTTGCCATTACCCTGAAAATAATGGAGGGAAAACTTCCGGAAAATATTTTTGTAAGGATCCATCGATCCTATGTGATCAACCTGACTCATGTGGAGGAAGTCGGCGACAGCTATGTGGTGATTGCGGGTAAACCGATCCCCATGAGTGCGGGCTTAAAGGAAAATCTACTCCAACGAATTCAAACGTTTTAATTGATGAGAATGGCTATTTATTTTTTTGTGTAATTGCAATCCGATGAAAATTCTTTTTCTGATATCATCTCTTTTGATTGCTCAATCCGGGTTTTGCCAGCGAACACATTTTCATGGCCCGGAAACATCTTACAAACAAACAGGATCGGATAAGAAAGCGCTAACTGTAGTGAATAGACGTAATCATTATCCTTCGGCTTTAGATTTGAAAAATGCAAATTCTATTCGTGAAAAAAAAATAAATGAACAGGATATCATACTTCCCCGCGCGACAAATCCGGGAGAAGTAAATCCGTTGTTGAGTAACGAACATGAAACGCTGGTGCGCCAACTGAAATTGATTAAAGTAAAAGAAGACAACAATAATCTTTCCGGGATCGTTCAGAATTACCTGGAGGCAAGCAAAAGTCTGGAACGTTTGGGAGATTATAAATCCGCATTGGAGTTTCAGAAAAAAGCATTGTGGGCTTACAGTTCTGTTACAACAGCAGAAAACAGTAGAATTCTTCCTGCTTTTTTTTCAAAGTTTCAGTACCTAAAGGAAGAAGAAATGATTGCATCGCAGCGTAATGAAATCATTCAGCAAAAAAAAGTGCAAAGTCTGGAAGGCGGCATTCTTGCCCTGTTGATAATTTTTATCATCTTCGGAATTATTACTTACCGTGCCCGTACCAGAAGGAACCTGTTGCTGGAAACAAAAAATGAAGAGAATGAATTGCTCCTCAAAGAAATTCATCACCGTGTTAAAAATAATCTTGAAGTGGTGAGCAGTTTATTGGCGCTTCAATCGGCGAGGTCGGATGATCTCAATACCAGGAATGCCATGAAGGAAAGTCAGAACCGGGTGCGTGCAATTGGAATGGTGCATCAGAAATTGTATCAGGGTGAAAATTCTGAAACCATAGAGATGAGAGATTATTTTTTGGACCTGGGTGAAAATATTTTGGATTCATTCGGGGCTGTGGGAAAAGTAAAACTTGCATTGCCCATGGAAAGGCTGGAACTTAACCTTGAAACAGCCGTACCACTTGGTTTGATTGTGAATGAACTGATACTGAATATCCTGAAGTATGCATTTCCTCCGGGACAAATTGGAAATATATGGATCAGGCTTGAAAAACGGATAAATGATATCCTCCATCTTGAAGTGTCTGATGACGGAATTGGCAAATCGGGCCACACAAAAGGCACAGGCTTCGGTTCGCAATTAATCTCCCTCCTTACCCGCCAGCTCGGCGGAATGATGCATGAAGAATCGAAAGATGGCACACGGATTTATTTTGATTTCAAAATGAATAAAATGAGTCAAAAATCTATCTGTAAAGTATAGGCCGGTTGAAATATGAATTTATTTCTTAAAAAAATTATTCACTTCCTCATTTTTCTTTTCATTGAATATCCTCTGAAGGTTGCATTTGACAGCATGCGAAGTATTCTGTATTGCCTTTTTGTTTTTTATGCCATATCGGATAAAAAAAAATCATTGTTCGGACATGGTTTTAACGTATTCGTCCTTAAATCAATCGTGTGATTTGTTGATTGTTTAGGTTTATGTAATCAATCCATCCCTGTCAAGCCAGTTTGCTTCCCTTGTTTCCAATGTTTCTTTTCTCCCGTAAAAAGGAAAGACTGATGTTATTTCTAATCTCGGATGAGAACTGTTTGAAGTCATAAAAAATTCTAAATAAAATGACAAAGTATTTAATCAGGGCAACCTACACGGCAGAAGGAATCAGGGGATTAATCAGATCGGGTGGGACAAACCGGAAACAGGCTATTGAAAAGATGGTGAGCGATCTGGGCGGGAAACTCGAAACTTATTATTATGCATTTGGCGATCATGATGTATATGCCATCTGTTCTTTGCCCAATGTGGCCACAGCAGCGGCTATAGCACTGGCAATTAATTCATCGGGCCTGGTCACCATTACAACTACGGTTTTAGTGGAGCCCAAAGAGATTGACAAGGTAAAGGAGATATCTGTCAAATACATTTTGCCGGGAAGTGAAATCAAGGCAAAGAAGTAATACAGGAAAATATTTCCGGCAAATGAAGAAGTAATGCCGGGGCGCTTCCGAAAAGCCTTATGAGTAGGGAAAATTAAAAATTTCAACAATGAAAAAAGTTTCAAAACAATTTTTTATTCTGTTAGTTGGGGGACTGATTTTTATTTCGTGCAAGAACGGGAATAATACAAAATCTTCCAACGGTGCTAATGATTCTGCTGCAGTTGCCTCAGTTAACCAGGAAATGAACTATCCATACAAAATTGATCATCCTGATTATTGGGAAACCGGCAGCCAGCAAAATACCTTCAATGCGTTAAGCGCACTCAAGGCATGGGAGAATGGAAACATAGGCCAGTCGCTGACCTATTTTGCTGATACTGTACATGTACAATTTGACGGTATTGATAAAAAGGTACCCAGGGATACATTTGGTTTAATGATCACCCCGAATAAGTCGATAAAAAAGATTTCGGTGAAAATGCAGGATTGGGAATCTGTGATTTCGAAAGATAAAAAGGAAGAGTATGTAACACTGTGGTACAGGCAGTATGATGAAAATGCAAACGGTAAGAAAGATTCAGTCGATGTTATCAACGACATTAAAATGAAGGATGGAAAAATTATCGGATTAGATGAGTACAAACGTAAACTATAACCTTAGTGCCATCAAGACCAGCATTCACAACGAAGAAAAGATTACCAACCCAATTATGATAATTTCTGCAATGAACCAATGCAGGGCGTTTCCGAAAAGCCTTACGAGTAGGAAAAACTAAAAAACCAAACACGATGAAAAGGTTATTATTAATTGTATCAATTTTATTGCCCGCGCTATTAAATGCACAGCCCAAACCGGGTCAAAAAAACAAGAGCATCTTTGAATTCCTGCGTCCTCTTCACGGGGATGCTGACAATTTTGAAAAAGGATTGGCGCATCACAATCAAACTTTTCACAATGGGAAAGATCCGGTCGATATTTATGAAGTAATAACAGGAGACCAGACCGGTGAATATGCTTTTGTGTATCGTAATTTCTATACCTGGAGTGACGTTAAAAATACCACCCAGGCGGCGGAAAACAAGGACCACGCTGCAGACTGGGATCAGAATGTGGCAAAATACGCAGAATCCAATTCGCCCCGTGTGTTTTATGAAATGAGTGAAGACAGCTATCTGCCACCCGATATGTCAAACTTCAACACTGATATTCAAGGTGTCTATTTGCTTGAACCCACTCCGGGCAAAGAAGATGTTTTCTATGCAGGTCTTAAAAAAATAAAAGAGATGTATAAGAAAACCAATTCAAAAAATTATTACATCATTCAAAACAGAATATTTGGGAAAGGGAATCAGACCATGGTTGCGTTTCCCTTACCTGACGGATGGAAATCATTTGAACCTGACCCGGCTAATGAGTGGCCGGTCATGTTTAAGAAAGCCTTTCCCAATGAGGATTATAAGGCATGGAATAAAAAATTCTCCGACTCTCAAAAGTCCTTCGACTCGTTTGTAGTAAAGTGGAGAAAAGACCTGAGCTCTCCCATGTAATTCCGGGTTTGTTCAAACGAAATTTGAAAATTTAAATCAAACAAAATGAAAAAGATTCTTCTATCAACAGTTTTATTTCTGTTCGTTGTTACAGCCTTTTGCCAGGAGCAAAAAAACGGCACTATATACATTAAGCATCCCTATATTGAAGTGGTGAACCAGGCCACCAGGGATTACCTGGCTGATGATTTTTCAAAGACCAGTAATTATTATGCTGATTCTGCCATGTGGTGGATTTCCGGAATGAGCAAGTTTGTTCCGCTGGCAGAAGCCCTGAAACTCTGGAAAGGTGATTTTGACAAGTTTGATGACATCAGGCAGGAGCCAAATGGTTATCCTGATTTTCTTCACTACATAAAAGACAACACCATGATCGTTCAATCATGGTGGACATGGTCTGGAAAGTCAAAGAAAACGGGAGAGGTAACCAAGGTCAGAATGGTCATGTTTGATGAATTCAATGTGGCCGGGAAAATTACAAGGGAATATATTTTTGGAGATTTTTCAAAATTGGCAAACGAATAATTCCCTGCATTGCATCCGGGTTGATTGATTAAACTAAAAGTTTCTCATAAACTACAGGAGTAATCACTTTTGGTGAAGTTTATGTTCTCTTGCAGGGATGCAAATAATGGACAGAAAATTTTTGAGCAGGTATTATAAAAATGGAATCCAGCGACCATTTCAAAAAACGGGGCGATGCCGAAAAGCCATACGAGTAGGAAAATAAAATTTAAAGGTTATGCCAAAATATGTCATTGAGCGGGAATTCCCCGGTGCAGGAAACCTGACCACCGATCAGTTAAAAGGCGTTTCACAAACCTCCTGCAGAGTATTGATTAGTATGGGGCCTCAGATTCAATGGGTGCACAGCTATGTGACTGGCGACAAGATTTATTGTGTTTATATAGCGCCCAGTGAAGAGATGGTTCGTGAACATGCAAAGCAGGGAGGGTTTCCTGCAAATTCAATAAGCGAGGTCGTGTCAATTATCGATCCGACTTCCGCTGAATAAAAGTTTGGGGTGAGCAGGTTTTCAACAGGCGGTTATGCATTATGGCGGCTGATTATTTAATACAACGCCGCCATAAATGCCAAACCCGGACTGAGCACACTATCATTTTTAAAACAGTCAGGAATAACCCGCGTAACCTTGTTGTTGCGATTGGCAGATGAAGAAGTAAACAAGGTTGCCTGTTCTTTGTTTCGGGATTGCATTTCCGTTCACACGAAACTATTTGATGAAGTGTCCATTTACCAGGCAGGTGAAATAAAACAATATGCAAACAGTCGGAATCATTGGTGGGGCCGGATTTATCGGTAGTTACATTACAAAGATATTTCTGGAAGAAGATTATGAAGTAAAGGCTTCTTCCACCCACATCGGCAACAAAAGCAGGTATGAACATCTGACCACATTTGTCAATGCGGAGAACCTCAGGATTTGTGCACTGGATGTGCTCAATGAACAACAGTTACGGCATTTTGTGGAGGGATGCGATATCCTTGTTCACGCAGGGACCCCCTTTAAACTTGATGTAAAAGATCCGCAGAAAGAATTGTTTGAACCTACGGTTATGGGTACACTAAACTTTTTGAATGCCATTTCAAAATTAAAAAATTTAAAAAAAGTGGTATTTGTGGCATCTGTAGCGGCCTGGAATACTTCCTTTCCGCTGAATCCGGCATCCTGCCCGGCCGGACATGTTTTTTCAGAACAGGATATTCCTTACCTCAATGAGCAGGATCATCCCTATGCCCGGGCAAAATATATGGCCGATCAGGTAGTGCGAAAATATATTGTATCTCATCCGGATCTGCCTTATGAAATCACAACTGTATCGCCAACGATGGTCATTGGCAACCCGCTTTCTTCGAGAACCGATTCTACTTCAACGGGAATACAGTATTTGATAAAAAATAAAATTCCTGCCAATCCCTTTATGGAGATGGTGTTCGGTTCGGATGCCATGTTTTCAATGGTGGATGTCAGAGATGTTGCGGAGGCGGTTTTTCAGGCGGCAACCACTTTTGGGATACATGGCAAAAATTATTTAATAGCCAATGAAAGTTACAGGGTTTCTGATATTTCACTGATGCTGAATCATCAGCCGCCGATTAATGAACCTGCGATTGTATATGACAGTTCACTGGCAAAAACCGATTTGGGTATTGCATTCATTTCAGCCAAAGAAACGCTGAATCATTGTGTGTAAATATTTCAATAGAAAAACTATCAAACTAAGAATTTAAAACAAAAATCATGAAAAGATTATCCGTTTACTCACTCATTATTCTCGTGGGAGGAATTTTTATTTTTTCCAGATGTAATTCCGGCCAGGCGGGCAAGGGCAAGGAAGCATCAGACTCAACAACGACACCGGCTGCTGTTGCTTTTGGCGGATTTGAAAGCCAGGTGGCATGGGGAAAACACCTTGTCGCCATTGGTGGCTGCAATGATTGCCATACACCCAAGAAAATGGGACCAAACGGCCCCGAAAATAACATGGATCTGGAATTATCCGGAAATCCATCACAAGTGCCGCCGGCGGATGTCAACAGAAAAGAAATAGAGAGCAAAGGCTTGTTGGTTGGGAACAGCACTTTTACATCCTTTGTAGGACCGTGGGGTATTTCCTATGCGGCGAATATCACTTCCGATTCGACTACAGGAATCGGAACCTGGACATTCGAACAGTTTAAACGTGTTTTTAAAACCGGAAAATTTGGAGGGGCGCCCCAGGGAAGAAATGTGTTGCCACCGATGCCCTGGCAGGGGATCGGGCAAATGACTGACCCCGAATTGGAGGCTGTTTTCGCCTATCTGAAGTCAACCAAACCTGTGCACAATGTGGTTCCCTCTCCGCAGCCACCAGTTTTGGGAGTGAAAAAATAATTAAATGAGGAAGCAGGTGGAATGATATTCTGGTATCAGGAAAGGAAACCATGAAAATGAATTTGCGTTTTTATGTGTTGCTAAGCTATGTCAATACAAAATGGAAAGTGATCCGCTGGTATGCCTCATGGCGGATTTTATCTGCACTTTGTTCCATTCCTGCAAGCGATGAGGTATGTGGGTAATCCCATAGAATTGAGTGCAGCACAAGTCAAATTAATTCAATCAATGGCCGATGCTTTCTCAACAGCATATTCGCGATACGAAGAATTAAGAATTAAAAATGAGAAATTAAAAATTGAAGATGAGGAGGTAAATGATTCGCTAAATGATTTGACACAGAATCTTGAAAAAATAAATTTTCATGGAAAAGGGCTGATGAGATTGTAAAAAATATATTGCAACATTCAAGAACCAGCATAGGGAAGAGAGAACCGTCAAATATCAATGCGCTGGCGGATGAATATCTGCGGTTGAGTTATCACGGTTTGCGGGCCAAAGACCAGTCGTTCAATTCAGATTATAAATCGGAATTTGATCCAGCGGCAGGCAATTTGGATGTGGTTCCCCAGGATATTGGCAGGGTTGTTTTAAATCTTTTGAACAATGCATTTTATGCAGTAAATGAGAAGAAGAAAGAAATGGATGGCGCTTTCAGCCCGGCTGTATGGATAAACACTAAGAAAATAGCAGATAAAGTGGAAATCCGTGTGAAAGATAATGGTTCAGGTATTCCTGAATCGTTGCGTGACAAAATCTTCCAGCCATTTTTCACCACGAAACCTACAGGCAAAGGAACAGGATTGGGATTGAGCCTTAGCTATGATATCATCAAGGCGCACGGAGGAAATCTGACAATTGAAAGCATAGAGAATGAAGGAACGGAGTTTACAATTCAATTGCCGGTGGGATAAACCTTCAAAGTTTAAAGAGAAATGTAGCCGAGTACCACCGGTGGAGGTTGTAACAACGGAATTCAATCCGTTGGAATGAAATGTGAAAAAAGCAAATTCAGATGTATGGTATCGGAAGATTTTGTAACTATGGGTTCCAATCCATTGAAAAAATGAAATTTGCTAAACCGTCAGTGTTTCAAAAACAAAGAATAGAACTACAATCAATTAAATTCTTCAAATGCAAAAGAATGAGTTTTTCGGATGGCAGATTTTATTTCTTCTCTGTATTGGTTTTTTATTTACCTCCTGCAACCGTTCTGGCGAAGGAACGATGCCGCAAGATTTTGTTTCCTATCCCCAACCTGTAACCCAACCATTGCGGTTGACCGATCCAAAACCTCTCCGCTGGGATACACTTGCACATTCGGTTATCATGCCCGTTTCTTTTCCGCTTGATCTGAATAATCTGAATGGCCAGCCTTATGATCCGACAGGATTCAAACCGTTATCAGTGGCTCCCACACAAACGCCATTCAATTTTGCCGCACTTCCTTCCAGGCCATTCGATCTGAAAAAAATACTTGAATACCCTTTGAAGATGGAAACAAGGGTAATGCCTCTTCCTTCTGCTGTCATAAAATTTCAAAAGCCGGAGCGTGTAATTCCTTCTGCCATGGGCATCAAAGAATGGCAACAGATTTCAGGATTGAACGTACTCATATATACTTTGATAAAGGATTCCATTGGTATCATGTGGATGGGTACCAGCAATGGTATTTACAGATTCGATGGGGTTGAATTAACCAATTTCATTTCCGGTAAAAGGATCAACGGCCTTTGTTTCGATAAGGAAGGCAATCTGTGGTGCATTGATCAGACAGATCCGGCGCAGACTTCCATCGTGAAGTTTGATTTTAAAAATGAAACGCTTGGAAAAGCTTATTTTAATTTTTCTACAGGCAGAGGGATTATTTCAATGAGCATGGACCCGTCGGGCTTTATCTGGGTCACCGGCGCTGTTGCAATGCCTTCTCCGGTAATATTGGATCCGGTGAAAAATTCTTATCATGTTTTAAACTCAGTGGCAGGCTTCAATAGCAGCCATTATTCTTCTCATTGCTTTGATAATGAAAACAGGATATGGCTGGCTTCCGGGAATGGAATAGAAATCATAGATAATCGTTCCAACAGGGTTTACCAGCTCAACAGAAATACCGGGCTTTCTCAGGATACAGTCTCGGGTGTAATTACGGGAGCCAACGGAATAATCTGGGCTGCCGTACCCGGAGGAGTGGAAAGAATCGGTTTAAAAACGGGAGATATTACGCACTTTCATTTGAGCAATGGAAATTCCCAGACTAATGTCATGTTGATGGATAAAACAGGTCAGGTCTGGCTGGGCAGCAACAATGGAATCGGAATTTTAAATCCTGCGAAGAATTTATTCAGACATGCAGGATTGAATGAAGGATTGGCCTGGCCTTCGGCGATAAATATGATAGAAGATAATCATGGCCAGGTTCTTATTGCTGCATATAATGGCAGTTTTTCCACGATTTATATTGTCAGCCAATATGGGAAAACAGTTTATCCATTCGGTAATACAAACATCATCAGCGCCATCGAAGATTCACGCGGTAATATGTGGATAGGTACCGGGAAAGGGTTGTTTGTGGTTGACTCTTCACGCCGGAGTTATCGACTGCTGGGTACATCCGACGGCCTTGCCGATCCGTTTGTCCAATCTGTAACTGAGGAAGGAAATAAACTGATCATCACTACAGACAACGGATACAATATTTTTGATCCTCAAAAAAACCAATTATTGCGGATTGGTAAACCGGAGGGATTACTTTCAGATACAGTTCTTTCGGTGATGACAGATGCGCAGGGAAATACGTGGGTTACGGGAACGTACAGAGGTATTACAAAATATGACGCCGCTCATCAGGTTGTGCTGGGTTTGAACAAAGCCGGCGGATTGAATGGCAATAACATTGTTCAGACTATTCTTCTTAAAAACAACAAGGTAATGATCCTTCCGTTGGAAACCGGCCCCTCTATTATTGATTTGACACGCAATACCATCCAGGCTATCAAAGGTTACCAGGGAATTAATTCTTATACCTACAAAAGAATGATTGAAGACGAAAAGGGAGGTGTCTGGATTTCAGGGCAGTCCAATGGCTGGGGCCTTTACATGATAGATCCCGGTTTGAAAAATATCACCCATTTTACAACCAGGGAAGGACTCAACAGCGATGCAGTCAGTTCTGTTTTGAATTATCAGGGAAGGATACTTGCGGGAACGAACCTGAAGGTCAATATTATTACCCCGCCTGATTTATCTGCTTCACATCAATGGCAGGTGGATGTAATGGCACATTCAGAAGATTTAATTAAATCTTCCGGCAGCTTTATGAGTGACGGTGTTACAAAAAGTGGAAATTATTTGTGGGGAGATGCCGGATTAAAAATAATTCATGGAATTGTTCCGGATACCACACGGTCGGTTAATTTGATTACGGGTGTCGCCATCATGGGTAAAGCAAGGCTTTTTGCAGATAGCAAGAACGCTCAACTTACCAATGCTTTTGGCAAAAAAAATGAAGTATCAATGTCGGAGTCAGGTTACCTGACCCGCGGAAAAATAAAATGGAATAAACTTTCTGGGCCATTCCAATTGCCGGTCAAACTTTCACTTCCCCACGATCAGAATATAATCCGTTTTCGTTTTACGGAGTTGAGCAGTGGCAGGCCCGACAGTGTTGAATTTGCCTATTTGCTGGAAGGGATTGACAAGGCATGGACTTACACTAATGATCCTCAGACCGACAGTTATTTGAATCTCTCTCCCGGACATTATACTTTCAAAGTATCGAGCCGCTGGAGAAACGGCAGATGGAATTTGCCCGATACTTTCAGTTTCGTCATCCGTTCGCCATGGTACAGCACCTGGTGGTCGTATATCATCTATGCAATACTGTTGGCCGCTGCCATTCTGGGTATTATCCGCGTTCAGCGAAACATGGTTATAGCACGCGAACGCCAAAAATCCAAAGTGAGGGAAGCGCAGCTCAGGGCTGAGGCAGAAAATGACCGGAGAAAAAATGTAGAACTGATCAGCGAGATGGGCAGAGATATCAATTCATCACTTTCATTGGAAAATATTATTGAAACAGTATATCGCCATGTCAATGAGCTCATGGATGCTTCTGTCTTTGGCATCGGTGTGTATGACAAAGAAAAAAATCATCTCGAATTCCCTGCAACCAAAGAAAATGGAAAAACATTATTTCCATATTATGACCGTTTGGATGATGAGTCGAGGCCGGCAAGCTGGTGTTTCAAAAACAGAAAAGAAATAATCACCAATGATTTTGAAAAAGACCGGAAGAATTATGTGTCAGAAATTTCAGATCCTGTTGCGGGAGATCATGTGAAATCACTTATTTATCTTCCTTTGATTCATAAAGACAATTGCCTGGGAGTGTTGACTGCACAGAGTTTCAGCAAGAATGCCTACAACGATTATCATGTGAATGTATTGAGGAGCCTTGCAACGTACACCACGGTGGCACTCGATAATTCGGAGGCATACAGAAGGTTGCAGTCTGCACAGGTGCAACTTATTCAATCAGAAAAAATGGCATCGCTTGGTGAACTCACAGCGGGCATTGCACATGAAATACAAAACCCGTTGAATTTTGTAAATAATTTTTCTGAAATCAACCGGGAACTGATCATGGATATGAGAGAGGAAATCGAGAAAGGGGATATTCAGGAAATCCGTTCACTTGCAGACAGCATAGATTCCAATGAGGAAAAAGTAATTCACCATGGCAAACGGGCCGATGCAATTGTAAAAGCCATGTTGCAACATACACGTGGCTCTTCCGGAGAAAAGGAGCCGGCAGACATCAATGCCCTTGCAGAAGAATATTTACGGTTGAGTTTTCACGGTATGAGAGCCAAAGACAAATCTTTCAATCCGGAGTGCAAAACAGATTTTGACAAATCGCTGAATGCAGATGAGAGGGGTAATGGAAAAATAAATGTTGTACCGCAGGATATCGGAAGGGTGCTGCTTAATCTGCTGAATAATGCATTTTATGCAGTGAATGAAAGACAGAAAAAAGATGGAAATGGTTTTAATGCGTCGGTTTTGGTAAAGACCAGGAGAGAAAAAAACCATGTCGAAATCAGTGTGGCAGACAATGGAGAGGGAATTCCGCCGGACATACGCAGGAAAATTTTCCAACCTTTTTTCACAACCAAACCTACGGGTAAAGGAACAGGACTGGGCTTGAGCCTGAGCTATGATATCGTCAAAGCGCACGGGGGAAATCTGACTGTTGAAAGCAAGGAAAATGAAGGAACTGAATTTACAATTCAATTGCCGATAGGGTAAACCTTGTTCGTTTGAGCGGTATGCAAATGCGAAGCATCGAAAGATTTTGTACCTATTGATTTTAATCTGCCAAAGAATTGAAATGAAAATAATGGGTTGAAAAATGGATCAAAAATGAGCGATGGAAAATTCAATCAGATGGAACGCTTCTTTAGGACTGAAATAAAAATGTTTGACAGGAAGTTTTGAATTGTAGATGTTTGTATAGTAATTAATACAAATATTTTACAAGGTTAAAATTATCGTATATGAATTTTGAGTTAATTCTGGCGGTTATTATTGCTGCTTACCTGAGGAAATCTTTTCAGACAAAAAAAGAATTCCCCAAGTGGTACAATATACTCTCCATTATTTTTTACGGAGGAATCGTTTTGCTTGTTTTGAATATAACCGTCGGCAGATGGACATCTGTTACCAGATGGCTGGGGCATGCCCTGATGTTGTATCTGATTTATATTTTATTTGTTGAAGACGTTTTTAAAAAAGCAAAATCCATTCTGATAGCCATTGCCCCGTTTGTTTTGTTGTCGTTGCTAAAAGATGTTTCTGCACTGATAAATATTACTCAGTTCAAAGTCTGGAAAAATCTGATAGATACGGCCCTTGGTTTCTCTGTCATCTGGATGTTTATTATGTGGATCATCACCAACAAACAACGGAAGGAATTAGAGAAGGAAAGGATCAAAACAAAACATGAGGAAGAGCAGAAGATCCTTGTGGAGTCAATGAACGATCAATTGGAAATTCAGGTGAGGGAACGTACCAAAGAAATCACACAGCAAAAAGAAGAATTGGAACACACCCTTGATGAACTCAAATCAGCGCAGGCACAACTGATTCAAGCCGAGAAGATGGCTTCCCTTGGCCAGCTTACGGCGGGCATTGCACACGAAATTCAGAACCCGCTCAACTTCGTCAATAATTTTTCTGAACTCAATAAAGAAATGCTGGAAGAATTGAAAGATGAGATTGCCAAACCTGCCGCGCAAAGAGATGATGGATTGGGAAATGAATTGATTGCCGATCTCATCAGTAATTCTGAAAAAATAAATTACCACGGAAAGCGCGCGGATAATATTGTCAAAAGCATGTTGCAACATTCGCGTGCAAGCAGCGGAACAAAGGAACTGACAGACATCAATGCGCTGTGTGATGAGTACTTGCGTCTGGCTTTTCATGGCACCAGAGCCAAAGACAAATCCTTCAACTCAGGAATGGAATCTGTTTTTGATCCGTCGCTGGATGCGGGAGATGATGGTTCAGGAAAAATTAAAATTGTTCCGCAGGATATAGGACGCGTATTGCTCAATTTATTGACCAATGCATTTTATGAAGTCAATGAAAAGCGGAAGAAAGAAATACCCGGTTACCAGCCCATGGTGAAAATAAAAACCCGGCGTTGTGACAACAATGTCGAGATCGAAGTTTCAGATAACGGGAGGGGAATTCCGGAAGAAATCAGGAAGAAAATATTTCAACCTTTCTTCACCACCAAACCCACGGGTGAAGGCACCGGATTGGGTTTGAGCCTGAGCTACGATATTATCAATGCACATAACGGTCAGATTTCCGTGACATCGGTGCCCGGCGAATCCACCACATTTAAAATTATTTTACCAACCAGTTAAATTTTACAAAAATGAAAGTATTAGTTGTTGACGATGAACATGATGTTCGCCTCCTTTTTGAGCAGAAATTCAGGAAAGAAATCAAAAGCGGGGAGATGAATTTTTCCTTTGCCTATTCCGGGCAAGAGGCATTGGATTATCTTCGTAAAAGCGATCAGGGTGCTGTCCTGATTTTGTCAGACATCAATATGCCGGGAATGAGCGGACTGGAGTTATTAAAGAAGATAAGAGAAGAAAGTCCTGCACCACCACCGATGGTTATGATGATAACTGCCTACGGTGATCAGCAAAACAGAGATTCGGCAAAGCAGTTGGGAGCAGATGATTTTCTCACCAAACCGGTGGACTTTAATGAATTGAAAACAAAACTTAAATCGGTAGTGTGACATGGCAAAGATTATGGTGGTAGATGATGAGGCGGATTTGGAAATGCTCATCAAACAAAAATTTCGTCAGAAGATCCGGGAAAAAGAATATGAATTCGTATTTGCCGGAAATGGAAGACTGGCGCTTGAAAAGCTCGCCGAGCAACAGGATATTGAATTGATATTAAGCGATATCAATATGCCGGAAATGGACGGACTTACGCTGCTTCAAAAAGTCAGCAAACAGAATTCTCTTTTGCGTACGATAATTATTTCGGCTTATGGCGATATGCAGAATATCCGTGCTGCCATGAACCTCGGTGCATACGATTTTGTAACCAAACCCATAGATTTTACGGATCTGGAAGTAACGGTTGCAAAGACCCTCAAAGATGTGCAACAGATGAAAGAGACTTTGGAAGCTGTGCGGGAAAACAACATCCTGAAAATGTATGTGGATCAGAATGTGCTGAATTTTATGGGAAGCAAGGAGTTCGAAAAATCTCTTGCTGCCAACGAGACCATAGAAGGTACGGTGGTTTTCGTTGATATATGCGGTTTTACCTCGATCAGTGAAAGTGAAAAACCGGATAATGTAGTCAGGTTATTGAACGATTATTTTGAAATTATTGTAAAACAGATTATAGGCCAGAAAGGCCATATTGATAAATTTATAGGAGATGCCGTGATGGCTGTTTTCAGAGGGGAATATCATTTGGACAGGGCGTTGGATGCCTGCCTGGCAACAGTGGCTGAAATTGAAAAATGTCCGCCATTTACAGGCAATACTACTTTCAAACCACACGTGGCCATTGGCATCAACAGTGGCGAAATGATCAGCGGTAATATCGGATCAACCAGCCTGCGAAGATTGGATTATACGGTTATCGGCGATACAGTAAATACAGCCCAGCGGCTGCAAAGCATTGCCGGCCCGGGTGAAATTATCATCAACAAAAATTCCTACGAAAAGATCAAAGAATTTTTTCAGTGTGAATCAAAAGGTACGGTATCATTAAAACACAAGAGCCTTCCGGAAGAGATCTATCGGGTGGTGAAGTAGTATTTCAATCTTTTAACGGCTGGCAATAGCATTTGGTAATAATTTATTGCCTTTTTGTAGGATGTGTCTTTATCTTCTACTAATGCATTAGTTTGAGTTGTGGTTTCCCCTGAAGCTGTTTTCCCGGAGAAGATGAAAAGACAATTTTTTACAACTCCGGTATTTGGATTTATTGCAGGTTTGCATTTTTTCATGCTGTTTGTTTATGGATTGAAAAATTTCGTGAACAATGAAAAAATATGGGGAGAGCAGACCGGCTAATCTTTACCTTTATCATTACCGGAGTTGGGATTTTATTTTTTGCTCATGTCATTTCGGGCAAATTTGTTTTAATTCAGGAAATGTTCGGTGTCGTTATTTTTAGATAGGTGTCCGGTGTGCTGGTGGTTTTGTATTAGTACCTGCAACGGAATTGAAGCAGGTATCGTTTCTTGTAAAGAATTATTAGCATGATAGTTTTATCCAATTATTAATCAAATAAAAATTTAAAAAAATGAGTTTACAATTAGGAGAGATTGCCCCGAATTTCCAGTCGGAAACCAGTCAGGGGAAAATTGATTTTTATGATTGGGCCGGAGACAAATGGGTTGTTCTGTTTTCTCACCCTGCTGATTTTACTCCGGTTTGTACTACCGAACTGGGTCGTATGTCTCAGCTTCAGGAAGATTTTGCACGGCGCAATGCAAAAATTATTGCCGTTAGTGTGGACTCGGCCGAATCGCATAAAAAATGGATACAGGATATAAATGAGGTTGGAAATACAGATGTAAAATATCCGATCATCGGCGACCCTGAAAGGAAAGTAGCCAATCTCTACGGAATGATACATCCCAAAGCGGATGACACGCATACCGTGCGCACTGTTTTTATCATTGATCCGCAAAAGAAGGTAAGGATGACGCTAACTTACCCGGCTGCCACAGGACGCAATTTCAAAGAAATTCTGCGCGTGCTGGATGCCATACAACTTACAGATCATTACAGCGTTTCCACTCCCGTGGAATGGGAACAGGGCGATGATGTAATTGTGGGTGGAAAAATAAAAACGGAAGATATTGATGCTAAATTTCCGAAAGGACATAAGGTGATTAAACCTTATCTGAGAACAACGCCTCAGCCAGACCTGGAATAATAATTTTTCTTAAATGCCCGGTGGCAAAGGATTTGAAAGATTCGCTTCCGGGCTTTTTATACTTATCCCGTAAAATTTAGTTTAAGAAAACTTCAAGGCGCGTGAACTTTCTGCGAAGACATTGGTTTGATATCGGTGGAATAATGGGAGGAGTTATTCTTATTTTTCTATTCTTCGCATGTCACAAATTATCAAACTACCAGATGCTGATGTGGCTGAATCTGGTATCTCTCTTCTTTCATCAAATGGAAGAATACCGGATTGTGGGAACTTTTCCGGGTATGATAAACAGCGTCATGTTTCACAGCGATTTACCCGATCGTTATCCGTTAAATACCAATACTTCCTTTTTAATCAATGTGGGCATAGGCTGGACTATTTATTTGCTGGCGGCATTGGCGGGCAAACAGTATATCTGGCTCGGGATGGCTTCCATTTTAGTATCGCTTGGAAACATCATCGCACACACCTTTATTTTTAATATCAGGGGAAAAACTTTTTTCAATGCGGGCTTGGCGACATGCTGGATTTTCTTTGTTCCTTGTGTTTTTTATTTTTTTAAAATAATTTTCAGCGAGGATCTGGTTACCGGAAAAGATTTTTTAATTGGCGTTCCACTGGGGATTGTTACAAACATTGCAGGTGTATTTAAACCCATAAAATGGCTTGCCGACAGAAATACAACTTATATTTTCAAAACGAATCAATTATTACCAAAAGACCGTTAGAATTTTTTTTAATCAGAAATACCAATATATGATAATAGCAAACAGCATCTTGTTGGGCCTTGTTGCACTGATATGTTTCCTGGGAGGCATAAATCTTCTGCTAAAGGGCTCCATGCATTTTTTGCCAAAGGAAACGCCCGCACAGCCTGTGCTGGATAATCCTTTCAGATTCCTTAGCGGTATTTATTTCAGCGGCGGATTTGTAATGGCGTACGCTGCACTTCATGTTAAAGATGCAGGAAATGTAATTTACTTTTTGGGACTCATGGTGGTGTTCTCGGGAATAGGGCGTTTGTATTCCAGGTTAAAAGTTGGATCAGCCGGCAAATATTTTGACAGTATGATGATTGTAGAAATTTTGCTCGGGCTGGCAATCATTATCCTGAAATGGTTGGGAAAATAAAATACGATTTCCGGAATCTGTATCGGGGAATATCTAAATGTTTAGTTTTAGAATGACGAGGATTTTGTTTTCTGTTGATTTGATTGTCTCTGTTTTTTCGCGCATCCTGCCCTCCCGCGATTGTTTGGGTATCGTGCTCAGATATTTCTGAAGAAAGTTTGCACACTTCATTAGTTTGATAATTGAACCCAAATTTTGCAGTTGGCTGCAAAACGCCTAAGAAAGCCTAATGCTCAAATAAAATATTTTCGCAAAGGCTTTCTAAGTTGGGGTTACCGGGATGCTTCCCACAACCCCTTACGCACTTTGCAGTAGCCTTTAGTGCTACTGCAAAATCCCGGTTAAATAAGAAAAGCGACTTGCGGTATAACTGCCGGATAATAATTCTAATGTGAATAGGGTAAACTATTTCTGAAAAGTGTATCAAAAAATTCACAGCGGTATTTTCCTCATATACTATTTTGGGAAAAAAGTTTTGCAACAACCGGATTGATTTTACTTTAACATCATTTATACGGGTTGAATCCGATGCAACAAAAGATCGTCAAAAATTCTACATTTTACCTTTTGCCGGCTCCCTTCAGGCGGGGCTTTATTGAAATTATTCCGGGGTTTTGATTTTCGTATCTCCGTATTTTTTCCGGAAATGGAATTATAATTCTGCCCCTTTGGCATGATTTTTCCAGCGCGTTGCAGCAGCAGTTTGAGCAGTTTTCAGGCTGAATGAATATATCATAAAATTGGTTTCTGTATAAAAAGTGAATTCAATAAACTTTCAGAGGAAAGTCTTTTCAGGTAATGTTTACATCGTGAAACATTTTCTGAAAAAAGGAAATACCGCCGATTCAAATACCGATGGGATTGTAGAAAGTGAAACAATGAAAACTTTTCTAATGCTGAAAGTTTTATCCGGAATACACCTTGGGAAATGGAAAGATTTTCTGCGAAGAAGGCTGATTATTTTGCTCTGAACTTTTTGTTTATATCCGGTGTTCCGGTGTACAGAAACGCTAAAACTTAAAAAGACCATAACATGCATTCAAAGCGGCAAACATTCATTATTGCTTTTTTGCTGAACATCGTGTTTGTCCTGATTTCAACACCATGGGAATTCGGGCATACCTATTTCGGCGACTCAAAAATCGCATGGATAATTTATTATGTTATCGGTTTCGCTTTTAGCCTTTACGTTACCTGGGCTTTTTTGAGAGCGCTCAAATTGCTGTTGAATCATATAGGCCACCATTTAAAAGAGGAAAACCATGAGTAGTTTTATTGAAAAAGAAAAAAAAGCACGGCGGGCAGCGATTTGGATTATCGGAGGAATGATTGGTATATGGATCGTACTCAGCATATTTTCTTTTACGGATTCAGCAGCCAGAAAACGACCGGATACCACGCAGGTCACATTTGCCGGACAAACCGCCTTGCGCGGGAAACAGGTATTTCAGGCATATAATTGTATGGACTGCCATACGATGGTGGGCAACGGAGCTTACTTTGCACCTGATCTTACGAAGATATACGATTACACGGGCCCAGCCTGGCTGAAGGCTTATTTAAGTTCTCCCGGAACCTATCCTACAAGAGCCATTGTCAATGTGAATCTTCAGGAACTTATTCAATCCGGCGCTGTCGGGCCAACGACTTTGGACGATTACCTGGCAAAATATCCCGGCGCAAAAAGCAGAGTTGAGGAAAGAGGCGGTGTGCAGGCGCTGATGCCAAACTTAGGATTTTCTGCCGATGATATCAAGGCGCTGATTGCCTTTCTTAAATATTCATCCAAACTGAATACCGGCGGGTGGCCTCCGAAAGTGATTGCCAGCCAGTCTGTGATCCAAAGAGAGGCCGAAAAACTGGAAAGTGAAAGTGGTTTAATAAAATCCGGGGTTACCGGTGAACTCAAGTCGCCAAATTCATCAGGCGCCGGCGGTGCAGGTTCATCCCCTATCGCACTGGGGAAGGAACAAACCATAAATCTGGGTTGCGCCGCTTGTCATTCGGTGGACGGGTCAAAATTGGTGGGGCCGAGTTTTAAAGGATTGTTCGGATCGCAGGTGTCGCTGGATGGCGGCAGAACGGTCACGGCAGATACAGCCTATATCAGGAAATCTATTCTGGAACCCAATGCGGATATCGTGAAAGGTTTTCCGAAGAGTGTGATGCCTGCATTTGGCGGAACGCTCACCGATGAACAGATATCAGATATTATTCAATACATCAAATCTTTAAAATAACGGAAATGAATTTTCAGTATAAAACCCAGGCCTTTTCTTACCGTTTTTTTGTGTTGATGCTGATTCTTTTTGCCGTTCAGATTTTGTTCGGATTATTGCTGGCGCTGATTCAGTTGGATCCTGATCTGTTGAAGGGAACGCTTAATTTTAATGTAGCACGGGCATTCCATCTTAATCTGGCAGTGGTCTGGATCGTCACCGGTTTTATGGGTACCATACTCTTCGTAGGTCCTTTGCTGGGTAAAAAAGATATCAGGCCTTTCTGGCTGATAAAATTTCTATTCTATGCGCTGATAGTTATTGTAATCTGGACTGCATGTACTTTGCCCCTTGCACAAAAAGGAATTGCCGGATGGATCGGAAACACGCCCTGGTTGCAACAGGGAAAAGAATATCTGGAAGGGGGAAGAATAACGGACGTTTTGTTGTTGGTCGGCTTTACAATTTTTGCGTATCTCACTCTTTTTATGTTTCCCAGAAAAGTAAAAACCTGGAACGAAATGCACTGGGGGCTTGCAATCGGAGTATGTGCATTGGCAGGCGTGTGGGTGTTCTCATTGATTTCTACCAAAAACCTGGATACCCAGGAATATTTTCGCTGGTATGTAGTCCATTATTGGGTTGAAGCGGTCTGGGAAATAATCCATATTACGCTGATCGGTTTTTTGTTGTCAAAGTTTTTTGGCGCTGATGAAAAAGAGGTTGGATTTGCTGTATTTTGGGGAGTTAGCCTCGTAGTCTTGAGTGGACTCATTGGAAATTCACACCATTACTTTTGGATTGGCACACCTGCTTTCTGGCAATTCTGGGGTTCATTATTCAGCGCGCTGGAACCATTGCCTTTGATCTTCTGTCTATGGCATGTTTATCTGGATGAAAAACACGGAATAACTCCGGTTGAGAACAGACCGGCTTTCTATTTTATTTTTGGTTCAGCCTTATTTGAGTCCATGGGCGCAGGCGTATTGGGTTTTACGATGACCATGGCTTATGCCAATATCTGGGAACACGGAACCTGGCTCACCGCGGCACACGGGCATCTTGCTCTTTTCGGCGCTTTTGGCCTGCTGGTTATTGGAGCCACTTATGAAGCAGTCAGAAAATATAAAAATATTTACAGGTTCAGAGGGTATCTTGGTAAACTAAGTTTTTGGTTGCTTTTCATCGGACTGGTTGGGATCATGGGAAGCTTTGCTTATGGAGGTACCAAAGAAATTTTTGTATATCGTATCCTGGGGTTAGACTGGTGGGCCCATCAGGTACGGCCGGCAATGGCAAATGCAAGGTTGCTTTTGGGATTTTCAGCCCTTGTATTTATAGCCGGAGCCATCATTCTTATTTATGATCTTTTCACGATGAAGAACCGGGAAATTTCTGAAGAAGAACAATTCGCACGGAATAATAAACTTGGTTCGTCAAGCCGGATCAGTATGTGGAGAAAAAACATGATGCCCGTTGAATTCGGAATCTGGCTGGGAGGAATCTGGTTTTTTGGCCTGGTTGTAACCGGAGGCGTTTTTTCTTTTAATCTGCACAGTGTGAGAGCCGGCGACCCTACCATTCCGTTTATTCTTATGGGGATTGGATACATCGGACTGATTCTGACAACGCTTCTTTTTGCAGTCAGGTTTCTTCAGGCATTTGAGCAACGCCAGAACATGCTCCAGGTATTACAAAATACGGACAATGAAAATCTTCGTGTAATTGATTTAAAGCCTGTCATCCAGGTGAGAGACAAAGAAAAATTGATACTCGATGCCTTCAATCGTTTGAATTATGGAGAGGCCTTTGTGATGGTCTCAGATAAAAATCTATCTGAACAACACCCTGTTCTGCACAAAGTACTGGGAGTCAGTTTTGCGTGGGAAAACCTGGAAGAAGGGCCGCAGGAATGGAAAGTCAAGATAGGAAAACTGAATTAAAAAGACCCGGTCCGAAGATTTAATTTGATGGTTAATGGTTACAACATTATTAGAGTTTACTCAATAACTCAACCTCACCTTTTTTTCAAAACAGGGCAACAAGGTACTTTCTAAAATTGCAAACTGATTTCAGGAATTGAATCCATTGGTAATACACGTTCGAAGCCAAATTTTCAGATTAATGCAATTAAAACTGTGCAGCTTTAATAGAATGGCAAATCAGGAAAACTTCTTTAATGCTTCACAATTTCTTTGACAATCCCACCCTGTGGTTCGCGTACCGTTTGTGTAAAGATGAATGCTTTGGGGTCTATGGAGTGTACAATATTTCTGAGCCTGCGCACTTCCAGGCGGGTAACAATCGTAAAAATAATATCCACCTCATTGCTCACTTCAAAAGATTCTTTCATAAACCCGCGCTCTCCTTTATAAACCGTAATTCCTTTGCTAAGCGTCAATACCAGTACTCTTTTAATTTCTTCACTATTGGCCGAAATGATGGTGACACCGGTATAAGCTTCAATTCCCTCGATCACATATTTTGTGGTTTGCCCTGCAATGATATACGTGAGAATGGCATACAAAGCAGTATCTACCTTCAGGAATATGGCGGCCAGAATGAAGATGATCATGTTGAGTCCCAGAATAATTTCTGTAATGCTGAATCCGCTTTTCTTCATCGTCAATTGGGCTATTACTTCCATTCCGTCAAATGTGCCGCCGCCTCTCATAGCCAATCCGATTCCAATGCCGATAAAGAATCCGCCGAATACGGCGATCAATAATTTATCGTGAGTAAGTTCTGGAAAGGGAACAAAGTATAGCATGATGGCAATAAGGACAATGGTCAGGCTGCTCCTGATTCCGAATTTTCTGTTCACTTTAAAGAATGCCAGCAGGACAAACGGAATATTTAGTATAATCAATACCAGCCCTAAATTCCAGTCATACACTTCAAAAAGCAACAAGGAGATACCTGTAATTCCCCCGTCCAAAAAGTGGTTGGGCACGAGAAAGCTTTTTAGGGCAAAAGAAGCTGAAATCACACTCAGGATGAGATAAATCACATCCGAAGCTGAAAATAGGTGATCATGCTTTTTTGAAGGCATATCTGATAATCTTTATTTTATTAGAGATTTAATCAATTGCAAGTTCTTGAGTTTTGTTGGTCTTCTTTTTTGTTTTGCGGTTTCTGTAAAATACGAATGACTTTCCAAAAACCTCTCCTGCATTCTGTTCCATTCATCTTCGTTTGATAAAACCCCTGTCAGTTTCAGTTCTTCAAATAACTTCTTATCAATGGTAAAAAAATCGTCACGTCCCAGATAATCCAAATCCGCATCAGCCAAAATTTCACCCAAATGATTCTGGGGTGATTGGGGGACTTTGGTTGCCATGATAATTTTTTTGATCCTGCTGATCTGTTCGTTTGAATAGCCATACAACGGCAGATATTGTTCAGCAATCTCACACGATTTTTGTTCGTGGCCTTTTGACCCGAAGATATAACCTGAATCGTGAAATAATGCTGCGGTCAGCAATAAAGTTAAGTCATCTCCATTTATTTTTTCCGCACGGGCTATTTCCTTTGCAGCATGGATTACATCCGATGTGTGGCAAGCATTGTGATAGACCAAATAGGAGGGCAATTTCTCTTCTAATTTTTTCAGAATAACATTTCTGACAGACTGGTAATCCATTTATTTCTTTAAGTTTAAGAGATGTTTAATTTCTATGGTATTGGACTTTGCTTACACAAGGTACATAGCCATCTCCGAAAATCTAAAATATCGTTTTAAATTTAAAGTGGTGAAAAAACTTTTTAGCTATGCAAATACATACACCGTATTCCGGTTTCAATCAGGATTCTCCACGATTGATTAACGAATATTTGAATGATAAATTTCTTCTTGATTATCTGAAGGTTTATTTGCCCCAGAATATTTTGGACGAAACCTGTCCGGATTTAAGCCGGTTTGGAAAACGTGCAGCTACAGAACTTGTTGATTATGCGAGGGCCTGCGAAAGTAATCCGCCGCAACTTGTCAGCTACAATGCGTGGGGGGAGCGGGTGGACGAAATCAGGGTGGCTCCTGAATGGAAAAAATTCAGGGATATTGCCGCGGAAGAGGGTCTGGTAGCTATTGGATACGAAAGGAAGTATGCTGAGTTTTCCAGATTGTATCAGTTTGTAAAGTTGTATTTGTTCACCCCGTCTTCTGCCATGTATGCATGCCCGTTAGCAATGTCGGATGGTGCGGCAAGGCTGATAGAACATTTCGGAGATAATTTTTTAAAAGAGAATTCTTTTCGGGGTTTGATTTCGAGAGATGCAAAAAAGTTTTTGACAAGCGGCCAATGGATGACAGAACGGACCGGGGGTTCAGATGTGTCCCGTTCAATGACGCTTGCTTATTATGAAAACGGCAGTTATGTTTTGAGAGGGCACAAATGGTTTACATCAGCCATTCTTGCAGACATGGCTTTCACACTGGCATCCACGGAACAGCCTCAGGATGGAAAACGCGCACCGCTTTCTTTGTTTTATATGCCGATTCGAAATGAAGATGGATCACTGAACGGAATTCAGATTGAAGCTTTGAAAGATAAGTTGGGGACAAGGGCATTGCCAACCGCACAACTTTTACTCACAGGTGCAAAGGCAAGATTGGTGAGTGAAAAAGGAAAAGGGGTGAAGACCATTTCCACTCTTTTCAATGTGACCAGAATTTATAATACAATGACAGCCGTTTCGTATATGCGCCGGGCATTTGGGATGTCTGAAGCGTATGGAAATATCAGAGAAACTTTTGGGAAGAAAATTAATAAACATATTCTTTTTCAAAAAAGCCTCACTGAATTGAAGATGACTTATGAAAGTAATTTTTTACTTGGATTTTTTCTGATAAGATTGTTGGGAAAGGAAGACTGTAAAAAAGCTTCACAAAATGAAATTGCAGTTTTGAGATTACTGACTCCTGTATCGAAATTATACACAGCAAAATGGGCAATTTCTTCAGCATCAGAATATATCGAGATGTTTGGCGGATTGGGATACCTGGAAGATACCAATGTGCCATGGTTATTGCGCGATGCACAGGTGCTGAGTATTTGGGAAGGCACTACCAATGTGCTTTCACTGGATATGCTCAGGGCCATTGAAAAAGAAAATGGATTAAAGGAATATCATTTTTTCGCAGAGAATCTTTTGGAATCGATTACAAGTTCAGAATTGGAATATCCAAAATCTCTTTTGAATCGAAAATTAAAAGGGCTGTACGATTTTCTATCAAAAATTTCATCATCTGAAGAAATGGAAGGAAACGCCCGTGACATTGCTTTCTATTTTGCTGAATTGACCATTGGATTGCTTTGGCTTGATTTTGTTCAAAAGAATCCTGATGAAGAATATTTGAGAGCCATGAATTATTGGATGCAATTCAGAATACGGGAAGAAACATTGGGTTCGTATAAAATGATCACCGGTAACGTAGCAATAAAAAAGTAACAGCGAAAGCACAATACCTTTGCCATCTGAATTATCAAAATGAATACAACAAAGGAACTGATTGATTTGATTGAGCTGAAGCAAATAAATAATCACAATTTTGAGGGGAAGAGTATTTCTGTGGGAAGTGCGAATGTTTTTGGTGGCCAGGTTTTGGCCCAGGCCTTGAATGCTGCGAGCCGGACGGTACCTGAAGACCGGGTTTGCCATTCCATTCATGCCTATTTTATTTTGAGAGGTGATTTGGAAAAACCAATTCACTACCGGGTACAACGGGTGCGTGATGGTGGAAGTTTTACAACGCGATATGTCACCGCAGAGCAGGATGATAAATCTATTTTTGTTTTGGCCGGATCTTTTCAAATCAGAGAGAAGGGGTACGAGTTTCAGGGTAAGATGCCGGTGGTTCCGGGTCCGGAATCGGTATTGAGCCTGGCAGAAATTTATGAACAAACAAAAAATTTTCTTCCTGAAAAGCTGAAACGGTTTCTCAGTAAAGAAAGGCCGGTTACTTTTAAGCCGACGGTTTTGCCTGATCTGTTGGGGAAGTCTGATTTGCCTCCCAATCAAAATATCTGGTTCAGATTTAATGAGGTTTCTGACAATTTAGGTATTCAACATTTTCAGGAAGTGCTTGCTTATGCTTCGGATTACAACCTGTTACCGACTGCATTGCATCCGCATGCATCCAAAGCCAATCCTGCCAATACTATGTTGGCAAGCCTTGACCATGCCATGTGGTTTCACCGTGAACCTGAAAAGTTCTCTGATTGGTTTTTATACAATATTGATGTGCAGAGCAATTCCAATGCAAGAGGTTTGGTAACAGGGAAAATCTTTTCACAGGATGGAAAGTTGATCGCCAGTGTTGCACAGGAGGGATTGATCAGAGAGGCGATTAAGAAGGGATGAAGTTTTGGTAATGATACAGATCCGAATTGAAAAAGAAAGTTTTACATTAACAATGATCTGGAAGTTTCATCTTTCCTGCGTTCACGAAAAATAAAAACTAAAAAGATCTTTGATTGCAAGCTCCTTTTTTTGTTCAACATATCAGGGGCGTTGGTAAATTGTTCTTTTTATTCCGGCGGTTATTCAAATTTAAACCCATTGGATTTGTATTGGAGATTGTGAACAATATTATTTAACTGGTGGTGCTTCTGATTTAATTCTCCTTTTTCTAATTTTACTTTTGTGGAAAACGAAAAACTTCGAATTGACAAATACCTTTGGAGTATCCGCATTTTTAAGACCAGAGGGCTTGCTGCGGAAGCCTGTCATTCAGGAAAAGTGAAGATGAATGGCGCTGCTGTAAAGGCTTCGAAGAATGTGTGTGTTGGCGATAAATATGAAGTGAAAACCCATGAAAAAAAATGGTTGATAGAAGTGACCGGATTATTGCACCAACGTGTTAAATTTGCCGACTCTTTGAATTATTATGTGGATCTGACGCCCGAAAAAAAGAAAGATGAATTCCAAAACAGTGCATTTATCTTTAATACGGGAAAGAGGAAAAGTAAACAGGGAAGGCCCACAAAGAAAGATAAGAGGATGCTTGACAAGTTTTTTGAATAAGCGGAAGTAGCTCACCTGGTAGAGCGACAGCTTCCTCTCGCTGAAAGTGGATAGGTAGTGGGAGATAATTTTGAGGAGAAAAAAAATATCAGGAAAAAGTTCTTTGG
>ERZ778017.183-NODE-183-length-103737-cov-7.111601_pt1 | contig 103737 bp, 45 predicted proteins | sample MGYA00375747_ERZ778017 | MGnify/ENA primary metagenome ERZ778017 (study PRJEB29350, sample SAMN05509838) | bioreactor metagenome | biome: bioreactor; material: wastewater | place: South Africa: University of Cape Town | collected 2014-03-17 ... | reverse complement strand
TGAGGTTTTGGCTGATGTTATGCCCGTGTTGAGAGAAAAAAAATTAGACGACAAGATTGAAGTCTATATTGATGGTGGGGTAAGAAGAGGGACAGATGTTCTCAAAGCACTTTGTTTGGGAGCAAAAGGTGTGGGGTTAGGTAGACCATTTTTGTACGCCAACTCCTGTTATGGTGAAGAAGGTGTAAGAAAAGCAATTCAAATTTTAAAGGAAGAAATTGCAGTAGACATGAAATTGCTTGGAGTATCAAAGATTTCTGAACTAGATCCAAGTTTGTTAGACTTGAGAAGTTTGCATTCAAGACCTAACTACTCTGACTTTTTGTACAACCAGGGATATGAACCATTGGGAAATCCTAAATTCAAAAACGAATAGTTGTATAGAGAAGTTATAGGAGTTTTGTAAACTTAAAGATAATTTAAAAATTCCATACAAGTTTACGTTTGTAGAAACATACAATTTTTACACACCTAAGCAATGTTCCGCCTGAAGAATACATCAAGACTAAAAAAATATAAAATATAAAATAAATAATAAATAGCAATAAATAAGAAAACAAGCTGACATATAAAACGGACATAATTCAGGACATAAACGGCACAAGCTACTAACATACGTGAAGGGCAAACTAATTGACGTATTCATCTTTTATTTGAAATCGAAATCCTAGACAAACCTCTTTCTTGAGCGACAATCTTTAGAGCCAAACGTTTCGAGTAGTATCTAGACATGGCTAAGTTACCACCCATATACCAAAAGTTAGGATGTCCCGAGTGTCTCCACATAGTCTTGAATTCACCTTCTTCATCTAATCCCCAAACAGGATTGAGTCTGTCAGCGACCTCATTCCCAAAAATTCTTCTAGCTGTTTCTTTCATATTGGAATATCCAGTTGCTAACACAACAATAGCTAAATTATCAATTACAGATCCATCGTCAAAAACAACACCGTTCTCTGTAAATCTTTCTATTTGAGTACCTTGCTTAATTGCAATCTTTTTATCGGCAATTAACTTTGATGCACCAACATCGATGTAATATCCACCACCTCTTCTAAAATACTTTCCAAATAAACCGGTACCACCATAACCAGCATCCATTTTGAAACCTGCTTTGGTGACTGAATTATGAATATCCTTTTCGATTTCGCAAGTTTCTCTATACTGTTGTTGCATGAGCAAGTTGAGTAAAGTAATTGGAAGAGATTGCAAAATCATGTCCGCAACCTCTACTTTTGGTCCATCTTCTTCATAGAGACCTCTAGTGGTAACCTTCAATCCTAATTCGGAGTTGATGATACACGTAGACGACCTTTGAACGATAGTAGCCTTAGCTCCCTGTTCATAAAAGTCTTGAGCAATATCATGTCCTGAATTGCAACAACCAATCACAATTGCATTTTGGCCTTCAAAAGCCTTACCAGTGGTATGCTGAGACGAATGAACGATTTTGCCTTTAAACTTGTCTTGATCTTTAAATTGGGGGATATTTGGTTCACCTGAATGACCGGTGGACATGACAACATGCTTAGGATTCAAGTAAGTAATTTCACCAGTTTCATTGTCTTTGATTGAAACAGTCCAAATCCCAGTGGAATCATCAAATTTTGCTCCAGTGACGGTTTTATCATTCCAATAAGATAACTCCATCGACTTGGCATAATGATCAAACCAGTCGCCTAATTTATCTTTTGGTGTAAATATTGGCCATGTATCAGGGAAATTAATATATGACAAATGATCGTACCAAACTGGATCATGTAATACCAAAAACTTGTAACGATTTCTCCAGTTATCACCAATTCTCTTGTTTTTTTCAATGATTAAAGAGTCAATGCCCATAACTTTTAATCTCGCAGCAGTGTTCAAGCCACCTTGTCCTCCACCAACAATGAGAACTGTTGGTTGTTTATCTCCACCCCATCTGAAGTCTTCTTCTCTTCTCTCTTTCCATGACGTTCTTCCAGAATGTTGACCATGGTTAACACCCTCTGGTCTTAACCTGGCCAATCTCTCTTCATTTCCATTGATGTTTTCCAAAGCAGTATAGATACAGTAAGCTTTCAAACTACCTGGTGCGTCAGAAGAGTCAACAGCAATCAATCTCAAAAGACCTTGGCCAACACCAAACTCATTTTCAAAGTCAAAAACTACTTGCAACCATTCAACAGGAGGTAAATTTTCCTTCGCCGGATGAATGGTGTGAATCGAGACACCATTTTCATATCTGTGATCAGCTTTAGTATTCACCTTTAAATTCTTCAACTTGAATTTCAGTTGTTGGTCTTTCAACGCCATTTTGATTTTTTGCAACCCATGGAATTGATGGAAGTCCCATGTCGTAGACAAATGGTCCTTCCAGGAAGCATGTTTAGCAACAAGAGAATCCAACAAGTCTAAGTTTTCCAGCGATGGATTCTGATTAATTTTGTCAAGTGCATCATTAAATGACGTAACCCATTGCTTTGCGATGGACAACAAGTCATTATTCACCAAAACCTCAGGCTTGGGTGATTCTTCACCATAAACATAACTGGGAGGAATATCACAATCAACAGGACCGTATGTTAATGGAGGGTTGACCAATGTCGCCATATCGATAGTGGAGCCAACATCTTTTTCAGCCAGCGATGGCGAGGCACAAGCAATTGGTGTGCGAGCGTTATCAACAGCAGGAGTTGCCATAATATATTCAGTGATTTGAATTGTTGTGTGGATGATAATGAATAATAGAAAATTTTAAAATCAGTATTTGGTGGTGGCTTTTATAGTAATCCCATAAACAACAAGGCTACTCGATTTGTAGCCCCATTCTATTGTAAAATAGAAACCATGGGGAACATTGGGGGGTAGTTGAGTTGGGTTTCATCGGAGTTTAGAACCTCGGAGGTACCAAACCAAGGGTGAAAGTGGGATTGGTAGCACCGAGAGTGGAGGTTGCGGAGGTGGGGGCGGTACCCCGGACGAAGACAGGTATTGGGGCCTGGTGTCGGCGGTAGCTGTCAAGGTCATCATAGGCTGGTGTTACTGTTGTACAACATAAGAATTTATGCAAACTTTTAGCGAATTGTTTCAGCCAACCCTATTGAACAGCAGTAGATAACTTGTACTGATTTAACTGGATATCTTAGTGGACCGGGTTGTTGTTGTGCGGACAAAAGTATCTAGGGTTCCATACAAAATGGTGCCGTTCGTAGTTTTGGAGAGACGTGGGGGATTGTGGTGGTCACATCCTACAGATTGAATCAGTAGAAGTAAAGTCCAAGAATAGGCCACCACCACATAACCTAACCCCGTATTGTTACAAGTTGAACACCACAAGAGAGGTGAAATAAATTAGCCCTATGCATTTCTTAACGAACAATGCGGATTTTAGCCATTGTAGTACTTCCCGGCTCCACTCTAATGAATACCGCGCTCTTGATTACCACGTATAAACTGATTAACGCTAATAAGCGTCAAATAAAAAAAGACTTGAGCTCTGTCCTCTCCACTACACTTAGTGATTGTACTAGTCTTTTGCTTTGCAGAAGGAAGCATTTTGTCAACTGCAAACTTCTGTCCTGAATTGTTTTGATGGGTAGGATACTAAATGTACCTTACATGTACAACCTCCTAACCTGACAGTTTAAGAAATAACCAAACATTTTGCACAAAAACCCTCCAGAAACCGCACAGACCACTCATTCCATTACTAACATTGTACCGATCTACCCTCTCACAATATATATGGGGCAAAACATCCTTGTTCGAATAATCGATGAACGCATCTAAAAGCTTCTTTGCTTCTTAGGGGGCGCGAATTGTGTGTTAACTTCAGTCTTAACAGAAGTAAATCACAAATGTATCTTATGGTGCACATGGAGAGCTAATATATTTATAGAGGTAAAGTCGAGCTTATGTGATGTTCCGTCCTAAATTTAAAAATTTAAAAGATAGAAATTGGGCAAAATAGACCATATCAAAAAATGTCTACTATTGAAGTTCTGACCCAAGTTCATTTGAATGGATGCACTTTTTAACAGATAAAACCCTCTTACGAAAACTATAGAATTTCGCTATGGAGGTCAATCAACACTACATAAATATACTGCAATGACATTAGCTTTCTCATTCTAACCAGAAAGGAATCAACCTAACTAGTATAATTTGCATTAATCTTGTCGTCGTAAATACATCATATATCTAATCAAAATATTGTGAATTTGAAATAATTCCATAAGTGATGCCAATGAAAGTAGCAAATAAAACCTACAAATTTCCACCCATTGAAAATCTAAAACCGTAATAGCAATATTGTTTAACAGAATCGACTTCAGTACACTGTTATAGTACTAATCGTCCCATTTGAGTCAAGTACCTCAAATATACATCGATCGAAGCCATATAGCTTTGATTGACCCCATGTTTTTACCCTTTCATCCACAGAACTCAAGGACAGTTGGCTCTCCTGACTGAATGAGGCTTCTTTTGGGAAATGAATAATGTCTAGATCATTGTCGACAAACTCTGACTCATTCCTATTCAAAAGAACCGGAGTTAAATTTTGCAAACTTTCGGGTAGATCCTTAAAGGTCATTGATGAATTAAACCGTACATTATCGTTGTAAATCTCCCAATTACATCTATTCCATTTCATGAAGTTCAATGATTCACAGATACCACCATTGTGAAGAATAATCTTTTTGATTGTAGTTTTACTTTGTACCTTGGTGTTTTTCCCGTTCAAGTCATAGAGCACGTCCATTCCATACTTGTAGTAGTTGTGAAACTTATAATGACTAATATCATTTTCTTGAAGTTGTGCACTATCTGCCAGCAAACCCTTAGTGTGCTTGTGTATGAGTAATCGCGAATCAAATTTGTTGAAATAATCATCAGGAGGGCCCAAAATATTCAAAACCTCTTGCTGGGTAGTCTCACCAATAATTAACTCCTTTGTCTCATTAATAAAATTGACTGAAACTTTCCCCAGAGAAAGGTTGATCTGTAAATTTTGAACTCGTTCATGACCTTTTTTATTGTTAATATCTGTTTCATTGAATTTTGACCACGCTTCACCTACAAATAATGCAATGGACTGACAGTATATATCATCATCCCAATTCAACAAATATGACAAAGCTGCCTCCTTTTCGAGTTTTGAAAGTTTTTCACGTAATTCTTGTGCTATATAAAAATTGAACGAGATACCAGGATAGGAGATAACATATCCGTTGCCAGAAATACCACCGGGGTAAGTCGGTCCAAACACCCTGTTATAGACAGACTTAAGCGATGGACCTGAAGAGACGTACGAACTCGTTGTACTACTAGACTCTTGTGATGCCAAACTTGAAGTAGAGTCTTTTGGTGAGTCTTTCGGTGAGTCTTTTGGTGAGTCTTTTGGTGAACATTCAGACGTGACCCTAGAATGGATCTCGTTCAAAACAACTCCATTGTACATCAATTTCAATGGTGACCATCTTGTATCGTTGATATGCAATAACTCAATCAAAACTAGTACCTGATGACCATGATTCAGAAACGTTAACCTTACTCCAACATCAACAATGTCTACGATGACCGGTGCCTCCAAAAACTGCGTATTTGAATAGTTGAACCTCAACTTGTACTTAAACTTCATCAATTGACTCGTAACAGAATGCATTGACTCTCCCAACCGAATTATATCACCTAATCCTTCGCCAGGAACTAGGGTTGTTTCGTATCCCATTTTGTAGCTAAAAAGACAAATGTGTTTTATTTTGTATGTCTATATTACTGGCATGTACGTTTTATAGATCATTTCGTTATCGTGCATACTATGTACAGGCCATTACGATAAGATGATGACGAAATGGCCTCTTGAGCACAACATAAGGCTCATTTATTATGAGTAGATAGTTGGCAATACATCTTTCTGGAAACGAGAATGTTCAATCGTTGAAAATCGATAACATCCGGGCAGTTTAGAACTTTCTATACCTGGTACAAGAAGGGCACATTTGAGACAGGAGGGCTCACTGGATCAACGATGTGACCCGGAAAGAGTGTCTAGGAAATGAATTATCACTGCAGTCATATTCTACATTGTATTGTATTTACGATGGCTCATTCTTTCGTATAATTAAGGGTCTATAGCACATATATTATGCAATTTAATGCGACATGTCTGTTCGTTGTAGCTCTTACGAGGAACTTGTTGTGTTCGTCAAACTAGGATATCACCAAGTGAGACTATGGACTGATTTGGTTCACTTGTTGTGCATCTAGCATGGCATTGTGGTCCGAATTTGCATCCATTATATTGCCATTTGGACGCTGGAACTCATCTGGGATTAGCACCTTGACTGATGCAGCGTTTGTAACAAAGTCGTTTTCGTCTTTGATTCCATAAAGCTTTCCATCCAATGGCTTTTTCAACAAGTCGATAAAGTCATCCACCGGAGTTTCCTCTTGTTCATCGTTCTCCTGGTTATGATAACATTTCTGACAAATATTCAAACTATCATTTTGTTCGTCCTTTCGCCAGATGGGTGACACTGTAGATTGACACTTGTGACATGAGATACTTTGATTTGTTTCAACATCCTCTTCCTCTAGTTCCTGGTTAACGCTGTTGTATCTTTTAAAGTACCTCAGAGACTTCAATTGTGGTCCATTTGATTTTGTACTAACACCTTTCCGAATGTCTTCTAAGAATAACTGGATCACTGGTTTCGGGTCTTCCTTTTGATTGACCCGTTTCCCCAAAGTTTTAAATGATAATACCAGGCTTGAGTCATGGGAACTACAGATTAAAGAGGGTCGTAACATTCCTGACTGTTCGTTGATCTTGACCAACTTGGAGTCCTTATCGGTTGGCTCTAGTTTGAAGCCCACATGAAATTTTTCATTGCTCTGAGCACATGTAACATGGAACATTGTATCACAATCTTCACACTTGACCAATGATCCATTATAGTTTTGGCATATGCCACACTTTTGATGTGCATTGTTCAGATAGACATCGGACACAGACTCAATTGCAATTACTTTATTGATTAATTCAACCTTCCGATTGAAAATATCATCTTTAGTCAACTTCTTTGGTTGAGGTATATGGTACGGCAACTTGAAATCGACTAAATCTGAACTGAATACAGCACAAAGCAAATGACACCAGCCACCTGTCTCATAAATAGGTTTCAAGTAATCAGGTCTTACTGATGGTGATCCCGATAAACACAAGTTAGAATTTGTTTCTTTGGTGACACATAGAGTACAGAAGTAGTCCTTGGAGTGGAGTTGTTTCAAGTCATTTACACACTTCTCACACAACCACTCAGTTGCTGGCCGTGGTACTTTATCTGGAATTAGTATTCCACCACATGTTTCATGGACATTTACACCACAACCAAAGCAAATCAACATCTCAGATGTGTTGTCTTCCTTCTCAAAACAAATTGTACATGGTCTCGAGTTGCTTGGAAATGGTAAATCGGGTTTAGTTTGATTGGATGTACACACTCTTTCAGATAGTACCAAGAAGTTTGTCAATGCTTTATGTTTGTCCTCTGCAATAAGCTTTGATAGCCCGTGATCGGGCTGTTTGACCTCTGTACTACCATTAGGCAACAATGTTGTATAATTGGAATTCAAGAACCGATCAATGATGCCACGAGAAACTGGCTGTTTCTTTTGCCTCTTGACTGATGGTTCATCGGTATTAATAATGATATCCTGGCCAGAAACAGGTTCAGATTCTTTGAGCTTCTTCTTCCGTGGATTAGCTTTTGGCTTGACAAGTTTTTCCTCCTTGTTTCCTTGAATTAATTCAACCTTAGCTTTAGATTTTTCATCTTTATCCTTCTCCTTCTCCTTCTCCTTTTCTTTCTCTTTCCCTTTGTCCTTAATATTCTTTAGCTTTTCCTTTGTCTTTGCAGTATCCTTTTCTTTCTTGACTTTTGGCCGTCCTTTTGCTGCTGATTTCTGAGTTGGAGTTTTTACTGGTGCTTTACTGACTTTGCCCTTAGTAGTGGTAGCATTTGACGATAATTTCGTTGGTGTTTCTACCTTTACGGCGACCTTTTTCACCTTCACTGGTTTGGCAGCTTCTTCCAGTTTTGCACTCTTTCTCTTCAACTCTCTTTCAGGTACTGCTGCAGGTTGGTTGATGAACAATTCCACTTCTTTCTTAACTCGTTTGTTAGTAATCTTGCCATTGTTTGGAGCGGAGTAATTTTCTAGTGGGAAAACGTCTTCTTCAACCACATCATATGAAACAACACCACCTCTGGCTCCTGCCTCAGCCAAGATCTTTTCGGTATCTCGAAGTAACTCGACCTCAACTTTTTTCTTCCAACCAGTGACTTTTGTCGTTTTCTTTTCTACTTCCTCCGGACTCTCCCATTCCACTGCATATCTTCTCCATAAACGAGCACATCTGAAACATAGTGCAAGGACCGAATTCGTTTTTTCACCAGTTTCGGTTTTCTCTTCAGTATCTGCATCATGTCCGGTTATTCTAAACCATTTTATAGATCTATGGGCATTACAATGTTTACAAGTAAACTTCTTTTCGTAATTGACGATCTTCTCGTCTTCATAAGACGAATCATCATCAGGATCTGCCAAAATATCAATCGATGGAACATGTATCTGGTCAGGTTTTGTTTCATCTTTAACGACATTCTGTAACTTTTCATGTCGTCTACCTTCATAATTACCCCAGATCAATTTCCCATTTTTCGTCTTCTTCCATAAGTAATAGAATCTAACAACCATAGAGCTAGGTTGCGATTTAACTAGCTTAGCTACTGGATGAAGTTCACTTCCATACTTTCTGACACCATTTTCAAAGCGTTTGACTTCTTCTCTATTGAAAATTGGTTCTTTCAAAAACTTTTTGGTAAACTTGGACACGTTTTCAAGAGCACTTTTTGAATCACCGTCCTTTTTCAAATATTCCAATAAAATAGCGTCGACGAAATTGGGCGAGTTTGGCGATAATCCCAACTTTTCAGCTACAGGAGAACACTGTATTATGTATGCGTCTAAGTTTTGAAAGTTGTCTTGCAAATCTCGCTCTAATGGTTTCCAGAGTAGAGTATTTGTGATACCTTCACCGTCATCAACACCTCTTTCAATATACCCTTTAGGTCTTGGTTGTAACCATTGTGGATACTCCTTAACAGGGACATTTTCAAATTCTTTAGGAACTTCAAGTTTCTTAGTAATTATTGTATCAGACGACTTCTTTTTCTTTGAGGCTGCTGGTTTCTTCTTTGAATTCCTTTCAACATCATAATACTCAATAGGATGTCCTTCAAATTCCGGTACATTTGTTGCCTGGTGTTTAGCACCAAGTCTAGTTGATGCCCGAGGATAGGGGTTTCTATCTTCAAGGTCAAGGGCATCTTCTAATCTGGCGTGCATACCCAAATATCGCATACACCACTCTTCTTTCAATCTTCTGTCTTGGAATGTCAAGCCTTTGTCATTATTCAAAAACTCTTGGGCCAATATTTCATAATTGGGGAGTTGTTGAGTATCGTATTCCTCTTCTTCATCTTGAGATGTGCTTGTGGATTGATTTGCTGAGGAATTAGAAAAAGTGTCATCCATAGCAGGAGAACTTAAAGCACTAAGCTCAGTGCTTAATTCTTTTTCATTTGATGATTTATTATCGTGGGAAAGCATGACTATTCTCTTGCTTTGATACTCAATTTCTTGTTCCTTTGTACAGAGGGCACAGGCCCATGAGAAGCCTCTACTTGGCTTCTTCAACAATGGTGGATCCAAACAGTACATATGATAGTATTTCTTGCAAACCACACAGTTAATGGTATCTTGAGGGGAATCACACCACAACCCACACTTCTCACAATTACAAGAACTCGAACTAAAAGTACTGAATAGACTCTTGGCCCTAGTCCCCTCAACAAAGATAAATTCAAATCGTTTGTTTAATGCTTTTAGGAAATGTTTGCTTTTACAATCATCAGAGTCAGCATACTTCAACAAGTCCCCTGTCAGTATAATCTCATAAAACTTAATCATGTACCTATCAAACAATTTATCAAAATAAAAGCAATCTGGCTGTTGCGAGTACATTTCCAAAACAGACAACGTGCTAGATGGACTCGAGGACTTCTTGGGGTTTGGTTTTCTGTCGTTTTTCTGTTTAGTCAATTCGTACTCGTTCTCAATATCCTGTTTGTGCCTTACTGTTATCAAACCTCTATAACTTATGAACGGACAAGTATCTGAATGCATCGATGCAAAAAGCAATCTTGAGTCGGTTGTGGATTTGGAAATATCTCTCGGTCTATAAAACCACTGGATCTTGAACATGTAGTCGTTTGCGCTTACTATAGCATCTTTTTCGTCATCGAATTTCTTCTTTGTCGTAAAACCCATGATTCTACCAACATAATAAGGCTCACCAGGAGGCTCACTGATCATATAAATGTAATCGCCCTTGGACAAATAAAAAATTGGCTTTGATTTCTTAATAGGAGAAACTCTCGATTCTGAAGTATGAAATGGACAGTAAAGAGTTTGTGACGAAAGGTCAATGTAGGCATCGGTCAAATCCAACTTTTTCGAAAAGTAATCCTGAGGACCAGGGGGAGGTTGCCAGTTGTACGGAACAGTAATTTTTGGGTCTGATTTAGACGTCGTAGGAGGTTGGATTTTCCTGGTATACTTTCTCTTTACGGGGCTAGTAGAGCTCTGCAGCGTCAAATTCACAGTCTGGTCGCCAGCATCGTCCTCGAAATGTATTTCTTCCAAGGTATCGTTGTAGGATTTATTTGCCGTGGCTTTCCTTTTGGGTCTGGGTAGCGACATGGCGAGGTGAAATTTTCAACTTTTCCCAATTTTGCAACTTGAGTCCAAGAAATGGTGACAAAGCTGTAGTAGAACTCGGATATACGATGAGAAACTACCCTTTTCCAGCTAAAATCGTACAATTCTGGGAATTTCAGAAAAAACCCATAAAACTGGTAAAAATAATTTATCAAGAAGTGAGATTTTTTACATTAAGGTTTATTCCGGAATGGGCAGATTGCTAGAACCAAAACCAGGCTAGATGTGCCAAACTGGCCTACAACTACACTAATATTTACATTGTCTTATCTTAAACCCGGTTTATTACTATTTGTTGTCTATCTTCCATCACTCCTACTACAATAAATCACTGTCCGCAAAATGATCCATTTCTGAAATGCATTCCATAGACAAATCTCAATACAATTCTGGTTTCTTTGTCGTCTCTGAAGTGGTCTAATGCGTTTAAACCATGATTATTGTGTGCGTAATGCCTGTAATATACTAGTACTCTACCGACATTGATCGAAATCGAACCCATGGTTCTGAGCCGTAAACCACTTTTGTGGTAGCCTGGGCTTGATACTCTTGCAACAACTAGCTCAGAGTAGAAGTGAATGTATTCCTGACATTCCTAACACCTCTCAGAGTAAGTATTCATTATGTTCTCACTGACCTCTGCGTCTCCGAGTGTCGTTTGCATTACCCAATGGTTTACCATGTACCTTTTCCACGGAACTGCGACTGACTATTGTCTTTTCCGAAATTGTCGCACGTCACTTCTTCATCCCAGAAGCGCGGATTCTATTTGCTCTATTTCGTCTATGCTCGTCGCCTTTTGTAACCGTTGTAGCAACTCCTTTCTGTCCTGCTCAGAAAGCTTGCTCACTACATGCTTTGGCAACGAGAATTTCTCACCCTCAACGGATTTGTTCAAAAGCGATAATGCCACCTCGTTGTAATCCGTTCTGTCGACACCAAATAACTCTTCGGCCTTGACTCTCTCCGACGGTCTCACTCGCGCAAAGTCTAATACTTTCAAAGACGGCACCAACCAAATCATAAATAATCGGTAATTTGGAAGTTGGCAAACGGGATTATTTAGCAAACACAAAGTATGCAATTTGTGGAATTTGGAAAAGTTGGTGTCGATCTGCTTCAAGTTGTTGTTGATCAATGACATCGACTCAATATGGTTGTTTCCACTCAACTCGCTACTGATTCTTGTAATGTTGTTGTTTCCCAACAATACCGTTTGCAAATTGGTGAAATTCTCTGGTATTCCCTCTAGGTCAATTATTTCATTATTGGTTAAATCTATTACACTGAACCTGTTTTGCGTAGTACTGAGATTTTCAATGTAGGGAATTTGCAAGTTCCGGAGTTGTAAAGTGAGTTTTCCCTCACAGTTTAGCACAATCGGCGCATCGCTGATCACCTGTGCTGTCAATCTCATCCTCCGCCGAGTATGCTGTTGCGTTTAGCCCACTAATTCTATTCGAATCTCATCTTGACTATGTCCGGGTAACAATTTCACATCGAGAGACTACTTTCCACCAAAGGGAGCGAACATGTAGATAGTTGAGGCCCTGTTGGTCGTACTGTTCGTGTGAAATCTCGTATAGACGAAGTGGCACACTAGAGTTGTATCTAAACCCAGCTCGAAAATCGTCCACTGTAGAACTTAAGGCGAACGTGTGTCCGGGTAACCTTCTTTTGGGCAACTAAATTAGAGTATAATGAAGATAATTTGGGACCACTGATGAGTTGGACTGAGACCAACACACCGGCGCATCTATCCCAGTTCGTTTAAAGCGCCACATTGTAGTTTAGTTTTCCTTTTCCCACAAACATTCACTGAAACTCACGATAACTTAAAATTTCGCGACCTGAATTTCCACTACAATCTTACCACTACACCACAAGGAAATGATAGAGTTGGAATCACGGGAGGTACCCAAGATTCCGGGCACAAGATTGGATAGAAATGATACGCATGAGCTACAATTGATGGTAGCGGATTTGTTGGGGCGAAGAAATCCGGGGTTTCCAGGTTCTCAACCCATTTCATTTGAACGTAAACACTTGAAAGAAACATTAATGAAAAGAGATTATTTTGTATGTGAGAAGTCGGATGGATTGCGTTGTCTATTGTTTATTATTCACCATCCTGAGAATGGAGAGGGTGTGTTTTTGATTACTCGTGAAAATGAGTACTACCATGTTCCTAATATTCACTTTCCCTTAACTATGAATGAGACCCAACAACAGCCCAGTTTTCACCATGGTACTTTGTTAGATGGAGAACTTGTGTTGGAAAACAAGAATGTGAGTGAACCATTCCTTAGATACTGTATTTTTGATGCGTTGGTGATTAATGGTAAGTTGATTGTAGACCGTCCTTTACCAAAGAGATTAGGGTACATTACCGAGCAAGTGATGAAACCTTTTGACAATTATAAGAAGCAGAATCCAAAGATTGTTAACTCGCCCAAATTTCCGTTTAAAGTTGCGTTTAAGATGATGAGACAATCGTACCATGCTGACGATGTGTTGGACAAACAGGAGCACTTATTTCACGAGTCGGACGGGCTCATTTATACATGTGCAGAAACTCCCTATGTATTTGGAACTGACCCTACTTTGTTAAAGTGGAAGCCTGCTGAAGAAAACACTATAGACTATAAGATTGAATTTGTGTTTAACAAAGTTCAAGACCCTGAGAAGGACGAAAAAGACCCAGACTCGACCTATACCGACTACGACAGTAAACCAGACTTGATCAAATTAAAAGTATGGGAAGGAGGTCAAGTTCATACTGATTTTGCAAAGTTAGAATTGGAAGATTCTGACTGGGAAAGATTGAAAGAGCTAGGACAACCGTTACAAGGAAGAATTGTTGAATGTAGACAAACTAAAAACCCGGCATTTTGGGAGATGTTGAGATTCAGAAATGACAAATCGAACGGAAACCATATTTCTGTTGTGGAACGGATTTTGTTGAGTATAAAGGATGGGGTAAAAGAGCAAGAAGTGATTGATGCTTGTTCGCTGATAAGTAAAGCATGGAAGGAACGAGAGAAAGAAAGGATGGCAATGTCCCATTCGAAGTCCGCACACCCGCAACCACACCCTCACCACCCTCCACACCGCCAACCACAGCACCAGTCTCAGAACCAACCACACAACCAATCACAAAAGCACCAACGGCCACTCGAACCTGCTGACGTCGAGGAGCCTCCAACCAAGAGATCAAGAGCTGAAAATGGCGAAAAAGCTGATACGAACAATGACGAAGGTTTCGACGTTCCTGCTTACGAAGATAGTGATGGCGAATATTAATGTAAATTAGATAGAAAGCATGTATAATTAGTACTAATCCGAAACAGTCACTGTTTGTAGCTATATAATACGATTATGAGACTAGTCGGATCCAAGCAATGCACAGGAATCAGAAGCACAGCTGGACACATTTGCTGTGTGCGATGCCTCGACGTGGAATGGAGAACGATGGACTGGGCCCAGAAGATGTGGTCGATTTCAACCAGAAAAGTATGTGGCTGGCCAATTTTCTGTCGTGATAAAATCAACGTTCAAGATTGATATTTTTACCAAATTTTCCGTACAATTGTTTCTTCAAATCGCTCAATTTTGAATCAATGAGTGAGATTTTCGAGTTGATGTCAGAAATCTTGGTGGTGAGTTCGGCACTTTCCTTTTCGATTCGAGAAACTGCCGATGAAACTTTGATCAAAAAGAAACTATCACCCAACTTGTAGTTGATTTTCTCATCCTCGTCCAATAATTCAATCTCCAAGCTCAAATCTTCGAAATACTCTTGTTCTTTTTCATACAGTTTCAACTCAGTACTTAATTCGTCACGCTCCGTAATTAGTGATGAAAACTTGTTAATACGTTGCTGGTCTTCCCAAGCAACCTCTGTTGCGGTGTTTTTCTGGCCCTCCGGTAACAATTCCATTGCTGTTTCTTGAGGTATTTGCAATAGTGAAATTCTTCATTAACGATTGTGGTAGCGCAACAAATTTATTTCTGACGACACGGTTCGTTATACGCACTCCCTGATACTTAAGAATGAAAGCAATGGTGGGAGCAACACGATGATGGGCTAAACAGCAGCGAAGTGGTACTATGATGATGGAGTTGTACACATGTTGGTGCTTGTAGGCATAATGCTTTGGCCAATTTTCGCAAGGTTAACTATGGTAGATATGCACATTCAAAGTAGTTTTGTTAGTAACTGGTGAAAATGTAGTCGACAGAAACCAGAAGTTTAGTTTTTTCACAGTGGCGTGTTTTGGTTCTGGATAGTTGCAGGCTAATGCAACTTTTACGCAACACAACTTCACAACACTCAGTTCTGATGTTTAACACCGCAAAACTCAGCAGTCTGGTCAAGAGGAAGTTGGCATGTGCATTCAAACATACAACTAGAGTGCTATTTAGATATGCCTCACACTAGTTTAGTCTCTCCACGATTTTTGATGTTGTGCTATATGGCTGCAAGTGGCTGCAAAAATTGCAACTAATATGTGCATGCAAGCAAATCAAATGGTCTCAAAATACGTAGAGTTAGCCCAAAGACTATTACAAGACACTTTAACAAGACTTTCACTGAAGGGAGTTTGATATCGAAAGAAATGTGCCATATCTCGCTGAACGAAGATTTTACTTTTGAAAAGGCATTAGAGTCGACGCATTCTACTAAACGGTACACACTATAGTTGTGTGTTCCAGAACATTTGAAGCTTGGCCCCCAAGTATAAGTAAAGGAACGGGGGTACTTGCAGGCACAATCAAAAGATATGAAATAGCTCGAGATATTCATTTTATTCGATCAACTTGAAATTGTTTCATGACGAGGAAGTGAGTTTAAAATGCACAGGAAGAGAAAAAGAGTAGAAATGAAGAGGGAAAGAGTAGAAATCAAGGAAGTCAGCATACGCAGAGGTGTTCTTTCAGAGAGTTATTAACATACAGAGTTGCCGGGTGCAATTTTTGAGAGATTCTCACCTTTTCAGCTTCAACGTTGCCATACCACAAATGACACCAAGAAATGCCCAAGCAGGACTGCGACAGGATCTGATCTGGAATGTACATAGCTACAAAGCAACCCTTTAGATGATTCTACGGGCACTCTAGTACCAAAAGAAGAAACCACGATGGTCCTAATGCTCCTCATAATCAGTAGAACAAAATTCCCGACAAAACCAAACTATGCGACCAATATCTCTTCCATGGGCATCTCTCAAATGAACAACTCCGTGACCCACAGAGGCCCTCTTCATGAATCAAGAGATCCAAGTGACATCCACTTATATACAAGTCCGAATCACGTCTTCGGAAGGCATGTTAGGTAGGAGAAATTACCTGAAACGTACCCAGACAACATCGGAGTTGTATTTAAGGAATTCATATCACAAATACTTATCAAGTATGCCCCATGGAAAGTATTGTGGGGTCGTAGCAATGGCACAACCCCGTGGCCATGTTTGAATATTAATATACTCCGTCCCCAGGGTTCTTGTATTTACCATGCATTTCCGTGGTAAACTTAGTGGGGCATGACGCCGAACGATATGGGGATGACGATGGTGATGTAATGAGCCACCACCACCACAACAGGAAACCACCAAAGTCGTAAATTTGTGACAGTCCAGCAAATCTAAGAACCAAATCATGCATACAGCCCCAGCTCCGTCGAATCCAGTATTAGCGGCTGAGGGGCGGAATTAGAATGGAGAATAATATCGACTAATTAGGATAAATAGGCGCCACTGAGGAAATACCCGCTTTCAATTGACGTTAGAAGAAAATCTTGTCTGCTAACGTCAAGTAATAGAGATAATAATGATATCAAAGAGGAGTATCTTCTTTATAGATTATATAAGCTGCGTGGTGTAAAATAGATAGTAGTACTTTAGACTGGGAAATTACTATTTCTTCCGATACAAGATATATATATAGAGATTTCTCGTTTTCCTCATCACCACCAGTATCAAATTATTCACGATCATTATGCCATCAAAAGTTAATCCTGGTGATTACAGGTTACAATTGTTATCAGACTACCCAACTATTGAGTATACTAGACTTCAGAACTCACACGCCTGGAAAGGTGCGTTGCTGACGGAAGACTATGTTACCAGAGAATTGGTGTTGGGTAAGGCCAAAATCACATCATCGGAAATCAACCGGTTGTTAGTGTTCTGCTTGACCAGCGTCAATAATTCCACTCCGTTGGCCAGTATTGAATTTCTTGTGCGGCAAGCTTGGAGATACGATGTCGATGACCATGGCGAAGTTAAGCGTCAGCAAGTTTTATCGGGGTGCATCGGTGGGGTTTATACCTATCCGGAAAATAGAGGTATGGGGTTGGCAAAGATCATGGTAGACTTGTTAATCAAGAAATGCCGTGATGAGAACATTATTGATCCCCATGGTTTCATATTTTTGTACTCCGAAATTGGTGAGTATTACGCGAAAAATGGCTTTAAATCGCACCCAATTCCATTAATCAATATAGCACCTAGCATCGAGAAATTTGACTTGAAACACACGGTGGAACTCATCAAATATCACAATTTTGAATCGTATATGAACTTGCATGCGGCACAGTTTGATAAAAAGATGGTGCAAGATGTGAAGACCGACAAGAAATCACGGGTATCGGTCATTCCAACGAGTGATTTAGTTGACTGGTTCCATTTAAGAGCAAAGTATATCAGTAATAAGTTGACTGCTCCAAATGATAAGTTTGACTTTGTTAAATCCAACTATGAACAAATTGTTCATCACTTTGATGAGACAAAGCCCGAACATTTTGGGTTGAAATTGAAAAATTCCAATGGAGAAATGACCGGGTTCATAATTTGGACCCAAGATTGGAAAATTGAAGACCATTCGTCATATTATACCGTTTTAAAGATTGTCATAGTGGATGGGTTTGACTACAATTCGACTTGTATTGAATTGTTAAAAGCAATGCAAAATCACATCATTGACTGCAATGAAAACATCAATAAGATTGTCTTATGGCAATCAGAAATCAATCAAGATATCGTGGAATTTTTATCTAGCAACTGGACCTGTAAACTCGGTTTAGAAAATTCCTCCAGATCAGCGATCTTATTATCTGACGAGAAGGATCACAATAAGTTATTAGAGGGAAATTTAGTTTGGAAAGGCAATGATAAATTACCTTGGTTTTAATGATAGAGGTCATTTGTTCATTTTATTTTCTAGTAGAAGTGCATTTGTGTGATTATATATGAAGTAGGTAGATTAGTAAATGGTCAAATTTCATCTTTGGACTACGAAATTAATTGGCAAGCTTGGGATCACCAAGATGTGTAATGTATCGTTTCTGTATCCAGTACCACGCATCTCTCGATTAAGCAAACATCAATAGTACACTCTCTTTCACAGCGCTCTCTTTCATAGCGCTCTCTTTCATAGCGCTCTCTTTGTAAAATGGCTGCAAATTTTTAGGATTAATACTGATACACAGACAATGTACCTAAACTGTAGTGCGCTTACGTATGCCCCAGGTATCATGTAGTTGTTTTCCCTTGTATTTCTGGGGTTGTTCTGATACTGTTGGGAAATTTAAATTTGGCTGCAAATCTGCACCGCTTACGTTGCAACTGTAGTACTTCATGTGGCAATCAAATCTGCCAACAATTGCCTATTAATACACAACTCCAAGCCAAAGTTGAGTGTATTGCTTTATATGTGTTATGAAAGCAATAAACCACTGCAAACCCAAACTTGCCACTGAATCAGCTGTTGCTTAGCTTGTACTGCTTTAAGCAACAACTACCAAATCCGGACAACACAGCAAAACCGGCAATTTTGCATTTCGCACCAATAACCACAGTTAAGAAATACTTTCTGAAGAAATAAGGCATAAACGGGTCCTCCATAACCGTGGGACCTAACAAGTAATACCCGACCTGTCGTGTCGCAGCTATCACATCGCCGACGATTACCCGATGGCCCCCCGATGGTCCCTGATGTATGTGCTGACTAAGAGCTGACGAATCATGCCAACGAAAACAATCACGTGTTTGCCTATACTATTCTTGTAGTAGTTTAGAAATTAACACCGACGACCCTCCGAAGCAAAGATGGTCAAGGATACAACGTACTACGACATCTTGGGGGTGGAACCAACCGCCACCGATGTAGAATTGAAAAAAGCCTACAGAAAACAAGCAATCAAATTGCATCCCGATAAGAACGGTAATGATCCCAAAGCATCAGAAAAGTTCCAGGAGTTGGGGGAAGCATACGGAGTGTTACAGAATGCCGATTCTAGAGCACTTTATGACGAATTGGGTATTGATGGAATGAAACAAGAGGCCACGAACGGTGCGGCCGATATCGACCCCAACGAGTTCATGTCAATGGTGTTCGGTGGAGACGGGTTCAAGGACTGGATTGGTGAGTTGTCGATGATTTCGGATTTGAGCAAGACGGCGGAAATCTTGGAAGAAAATGACGAGGCAACCGAATCGTCGGCGGAGACCGATTCCAAGGTTTCCAGCGTTGCTGTTTCTGAAGGAACCAAACCTAATGAGTTGACCTCTGAATCGATAAAGAAGAAGAAGAAACAAAAGATCACCAAGGAACAGCGGGAGCAAATGATGAAGTTGCAGGAGGAGTTGAAGGCTGAAAAGCGAAAACGAGTTGATGAATTGACTGCGACATTGATAAAACGTATTGAACAGTATCAATCGTGTGTGTCGAACCCAGAGGCCCTTGCGTCATTTAACACCAAACTTCAACAGGAGTTTGAAGATATGAAAATCGAGAGTTTTGGTATTCAAATGTTGCATCTTATTGGGACAATTTATAGTGACCAAGCCCATGCTACCTCGAGATCGTTAAAGACGTTTGGTGTGTCCAAGATTTACTCTAGTGTGAAAACTAAAACAAACACGGTGAAATCAGGGTTCTCAATCTTGAAGACTGCTCTCGATGCGCAGTACGCAGTAGAAGAAATGGTGAAACAGCAGGAACATTTGCAGGCCATGAAGGATGCCGGCCATGAACTCTCGGAAGAGGAAAAGTACCAGCAAATGGAAATGGAAAGAATGATCACGGGGAAGTTCTTGGCTACGGCGTGGGCTTCTACTAAATTCGAAATCACAGGAATCTTAAACAAGGTGTGTGACAAAGTGTTGAATGACAAGACCTTGAGCAAGAAGGAAAGACATGCAAGATGTGATGCAGTGTTATATCTCGGAAAGAAGATGTTAGACGTGAGAAGAACGGCCGAGGAAGAAGAGGAAGCAAGAATATTTGAGGAGATGATGGCCGATGCTACTGCGAAGAAGTCTAAGAAACGGTCAGGAAAGTTTACTAACCCCAAACTTTCGGAATTCGTCAAAGAAACAGAGGATTCTGAAACCAGTCTGGAAACAGCCTGAAACAACCATCGTTTGACGCTTTCACAATCACAGAGCTACATTTGTATTCAATTAGATCCTATGTATCATAATTACGATTTGGTGGTAGTGGTCTTAGTACTACCGGCCCATAGTTAATATATAAATTCTTGATGTTCGTGGTGTGTATGTAATTTTTGGTGATTTTGAGTCTTCATTCACAAATTATCTTTCGTGAAAACTTAACCAACACAAACCCACCACCATGCCTAATAGCAAAGACGTTTTGAAGTTATATAGACAATTATTACAAACTAGTTTCAAGTTTGACAATTACAATTTCAGAGAATGGGCCAAAAGAAAAATTATCCATGACTTCAAGTCTCACAAGGACTTGAAATCTCCAGAGGAAATTACCAAGTTTTACAACGATGGTATCACCGGTTTAAGTCAGCTTGACAGACAGACTACTATCTCGCAAATGTACACATTTGAAAAGTTGGTTGTTGAACCTTTGAAAAAGCACCATTAGTAAGCCTATGTTAGGGTTTTCCCGATGATATATTGTCGTTCGTCCAAACTACGAGAGATTGTAATGGATGCGTTACATGCATCAAAGTGGGTTCTTGAACACCCTTGTGTGTATTTTTGCCTTGTTTGGTATTGTCTTTAGTTTGAGAGTCACATTTGTTTCATGTCGCCGATTATGAATATTTTCTTTGATGTATATAGTATACAATTTTTGCCACTAGTTTCGACAGAAATGGTTAATAGATTGTAATGAAATGTGAGTTTAGCCGGATGTTCTTGGTCTGTAGGTCTTCTTAGTGGTGTAAGGTAAAAAGTGGCAAAAAAATTAAACGACCTCGGTGAGGATCGAACTCACGATCTTAAGATTAACAGTCTTACGCCTTAGCCAGCTTGGCCACGAAGTCGCTTTTATATTTTTTTACAAATAAATTTATTCCTTGTTGAGATCTAGAAGATTTAAAAATTGTATTTTATGCCGTTTCTAGATTGTTCACAGCCATATACTCTTTTCTCATTGATTATTGATGTTAAAATAAACTCAAAATGTTTACAGAATGCAAATTTTAACACAAAAATTTAGTGTACTTGCTACCTCAATTTTGTGTAGAAAAAAAGCCGATAGTTTAAAAGAATTGAAAAGATCGTCTCCTAGGAACAAGACAAGTAATAAATACATCCTCATGCTAATTAATATCACAGTCTATATTAAAACAATTGTTACGAAATCCGTATATTATGCTAAATATGCTAAAGGGTAAATGAAATGCTTTCTAACTCTGGTACAACTAAAACTGTCTCCAGACCATTCTTTAAAAATACATCTACTGTTAGATTCTTTGAGTTTTCTCCCATTGGTTTTATTACGATCTTTGGCAACGATAAATTTCCCACATTCAATGGTACCAAAACAACGTCAAACTCGAATGCATTCGTTTCATTAGATTGTACTGAAAACGAATTTCGTTTGAGTCCAGATAATAACCAGCTATCTTCATTTTGTATACTTATTTGGAAAAACTGTGTTGTTGGATTGGTATTATCAAAGGACCATCTCGAAATTGATTTGACACTTACTGTGGTGTTTATCGGTTCACCTACCAAGTATTGACATTTCTTATGGAAATTAAGATCAACAATTTGCAAATAGTCCAATGATGGCATTGGAACTGGAATATGCAACTTATTAATTGGTATCTGAATATCATCAATTGTAAATTCGGTGTCAATTTCAAAAAGTTCATTCAAAACTTTCTTTATTTTGACAATGGTAGATTTGTCCCCTATATATCGAGGAATTGTTTCCTCATTTATGTTTCTCAATTCGTCAAGATTTAAAATTTTGATCCTTTTGTAGACAGAAAAATATTCCAAGTCAACAACAACTTTTTTCACGATTAATGACTTCAATAATAGCATGTACATGTCCAATTCAGCCCCCAATTTTTTGCGAATATAATCTGTCACTTGCATTTCACATTCTTCTCGGATACACAGGTATTGAATATTCAAATCAAGACAGTCAGATGATTTAATGGAATAATTGCAATCAGGAGCAATTCTGTAAATTAATGATGCTGGTTGTTCGGCATAGGTCACCATTGTGTCTGAACATGAATTTGGCAGACTTATTTTGTAGTTTTCATTTTCGGTAGTTAGTATAGTCGATATCAATCGAATAGGGAATTTGGTAATGGGGGTCCCGATTTGAAATCTTGAATAAATAAAGTTTTCCCTAAAGGTATCTTGAACGGTAACTGCAACTGTTAAGGTGGTATCAACACCCTGAACCATTGTGTGACTATACGGTATACCATTACAATAGTATTCAATAAATGCCCTCATTCTTACAACTTTATTATCACTGTTGTTAGTAAACGGAAACTTGACCGTTTTCATTGAATCAGATTCTAGTACATCAATCTTGACCATAGAGTCATCAGTTATTTTGACTCCCTCGGTCACGCTCGATATTGTGATTGTTATATCTTCAATCTTCAAATTACCATTATGAAGATGGAGCTCCATCTTCGTGGATCCGAGTTCAATTTCTTGTGAATTTTTAAATTCACACCATACCTTTCCTGAGTTTTGATACATATGATACTTATCCAGGTATGACGATACTTTTGGGGTGCTTGATAAAGACTTTGTCTCCAGCGCAGTATCATCATGTTTATTCTCGTTGTAAAGTTCTTGAACCAACTTAAGATTTTTGTTCAACGTGAGCTCGATTTTGACTGGAGTAAAATTTCCAAATTTAAAGTTTGTCGAAAACAATCTTATTTTGTCATTATTTAATTTTAATTTCCATGCAGAAAAAAGCTGGTTGTCCCTGGTTTCAAAATCAGTCAAGAATAGGTGTACTTCGTCGATATCAAATGCTATATCACACTTTCTCTGTAATTCAACATCGACGTAATATTTGTATGATTCATCATCTGATAAGATGAAAGGAATTTGATTCAATTTTATAAAGGCTTCAAGTGGATATGAAACTGTCTCTGACATTTTCATGGCTGTATCTTCAATGTTTTTCAAAGTTGATTCCAATTGACTTTTCTGTTTTACTATTCCAAAATTGTTAATTCCGACATTTTCTGAAGCTCTGGTTTCACATAGGTTTGCTAATAACTTCAAATTTGATATGGTTAGCAATTTGAAATCTTTCAGGTTTGACTTTTCAACACATGATATATACATCTCCAATAAATAGCCCCCCATGAAATTCCAGCCACTCTCAATAAAGAAATCAAATGACTCTTGTAGAATCATTAATGCTTCATCATAGTTTTCTCTTTGATAGTTTAATAAAGCCAAGTCAATGCTCAAAACATCGATGGATTTGGTTCTGCCACATTTGACGAAGTCTTCAATGACCAATTCAGTAATTGATTCAAAGTAATCATAGAAACTGTCAAGTGAATTCATAACCAGTACAATAGGTGAATATGTGAGTTTCGTACTAGCAACTTTGTCTTCAAGTGATATCTCTTCGTCGGTACCTTTAATAACATAACCCAATTTTCTTCCAATTTCCAAGTACCTAGATCTTTGGAATAACCTCAACTCTCCTCTAAACTCTAGTATTTCATGCAATTGATAATTCGAATTCTCAGAACTCTCTGCATTGATTTCAATCAACTTTTGGCAAATTGGTAATTCAAGGTAATTGTCAATAATTGCAATGATTAATTCGTCCAAATCGTATTGGGAAAATTTTATTAAAAGATCATTCAAGAACTTTATCAATTTTTGATACAAGCTCGAAATGTAGATCGCAGAAATAGACATAGTTTTAGCAAAATTGGCCAACGATTGTAGCACAGTTGATTGATTGATGAACAATAAACATTTGATATCAAATAAAGACGGCTTGTCTTTATTATAAAAAGATTTGCGTATCGCAGCAGTATCTATAGATGTTTCGAATTTGTAATTGTTGTAATCTTGTGGTAGAGTTATTTCACGAGAAAAATCGTCAGGATTGAATAAGGAATCGAAAGACTGCGTCAATCCATCATAGATATTAAGTGAGTCTTGAAATAATCTTATATCATTCAATAAATCACCGAGGGATAATCTCGTGATGAACTTCTCGAATGGTGTTGCAGAATCCGTCGACACGGAATAATGGTAGTATTTGGTGGTAAATGATGACAACAAAACGGTTTTTATTCCATGAATCAAAGTATTGTACGATTCTAGTTTATCCAATTTAGTATCTGCTTGTTTTATTTTGAAACATCTGTCTATGTCCGATGAGTAATTTAACTTTGCCAACTCTTTACCTTCTGGGCCGAAATCAAGATTCAATTTATCAAAATGGGACACTTTTACAATTGTCGATGGCTTATCTTTCAGCGACAGTGGTATAAATAACACAATCTGCCATTCTGTCTTATACTTTAATACCAAGTTCTTTAACCACTCAATTATTAAAGGTCGTACTTGACTTCTGTAAACATCCAAATGGTCAAACTTGACGAACATTATTCGGGTATAGATTGATTCATCAATGACTGAATTTGTTTTAGGAACTTCTTCTACGAGTTGTACCGGTAGTAATGGGATGGATTGAAGTTTCTGGTTGTTGATCTTCCAATGCAAATTAGTTAATGGAAGCTTCGAGTTGAAATCTGATTCAATCAATGGAAAAACATCAAACGGGTCATAATACCCGATATGTATGGGATTTCGTAAATTCAATTCGTCTAGCTCCATAATCAGTAACATATAAAAACAAACGACACGGTATTACAAACCATGAATTAGAATGAATGGTGAAAACTAAAAAAATTGAAAAATGCGCAAACCCGGAATCGAACCGGGGGCCCAACGATGGCAACGTTGGATTTTACCACTAAACCATTTGCGCTATTATTGAGAAAAAAGACATTTCGTTGCTAACTAGAAAAATATAATACCAAGTAATTTATCACGTGACTTAAACCGTCTTACACATTTTTCTTCTGATTTTTTTTTTGTTCGTTAATGCATTTAGTTTTAAAAAACTAAAATAATTAAAAACGTTTGCTTTTAATTTTATTTTTCCTTTGAAACTAAATGAGTATAATTATATACTTTAAATAAATAAAACTTCAAATGCATGTTAGTTTTTAAGAAAAAGATTTAAATTTCCGTCCAAACTAGATGGGTATATAGATAGTTATAGAAGTAGATAAAGCTTTAAATACATTTTAGTTAAAAAACAGTGAAATTTTTAAAAATATGCGCTGGGTCGATTGGACAAAGAATTTAGCTTTCTTGAGAGAAAAGTGAGGTCGCGATGATAATGACATGACATGCTCAGTAGCTATATTGGCCACTGAAGCAATACAAAAACCGGGTCATGGTTTCCACGTTTTACTATATTGGGGTGCTTTGCTTACCAATTGAAGCTAAAAGCTGTATACGTTTGAAATTTCTGATCTCTTGTACTATGTGACTATTAGAAGAGAACAGAAAGACATAGTTTCAAAACAACACCAAAAACAACTCCGCGAATCACTACAGAATTCTACAAAGGTTCGATTTAAAAAAGAATAGCCCGACGCGGGGGTCGAACCCGCAACCTTTTGATACCTTTTAAGTGCGCTTTTGGTGACTCTTAAAAGTCAAACGCTCTAGCCATTGAGCTAGCCAGGCCCTATTCTAGGATGGAAAATGGCCTTAATGAATATTATTCCATTTCGGAAATCTATAAGTTTGGAAGTTGCTGTTTTTGCGATATCTGCTTATTTAATGTAACTAATAATGTTTACTAGGTTAAACTCATTACAAATATATATATTTTTGTCAAAAAAGGCACAATTAATCATAAATTTGTTAAAACTCGATGAATATTTTAACTCCTACATATGTGACTCCTATCTGTGTTCTTATCCACTGATGAATTCTCTTTTAAAACTAGGTACTTGTATTCGTAAGTAATTAGAATGCAATTTAGTCAAAAAAAAAAAAAAAATAAGTTCTTAATTTAATTGTGATAGACTCTGGCAGATAAGTCAGAAATCTTTTTTTGCTCACAATGATTCAAGAAATAGCCGAAAGTTCCAAAAAAATAGCAAAATAAATACAAAAAAAAAAAGATATACAACAAAGAAAACAAAAATCAAGCACATTAAATTAGTGTAGAAATGTTATGTAGACGAGAAGATTCCAAGAGTAGTTCAGTAGAAAAACAGTGTGTATCTAACTATTATGAATGCATCACTCAACGTACAAACGCGGCTTGAAACACCACAAAAAGGCACAAACAGTTAAAAAATGGAACATACTACAAATACCGTTTGATCAAACGAGGCAGAAATAGAGTCAACAGATATTGAAATCTCTACTCAATCCTACAGGAGCTGAAAGACTACAATACACTGGCCCAACAAAATAGTACTGGAAAAATAAAATCATTTACGTGATGTGGCTGGATGAAGAGGACATAAGCACAGAAATTCTCACAAAACACGGTGTAGAACAATTTCCAGGGATACGGGCCATCAAATCCGAAAAAAAATCCGGGGTGGATGCCATCGCCAAAACACCGTTACCATTGTTGTGCCGGCCAATGAACCAAGGTATAAAAATACCAAGTAATAAAAATAATGTACATGAAGATCAATTACCGACTGCCACGACTGAGGTCGAATGGTGAAGAATCCCTAGATGTAGGGAAACGGGTTTCCCATAAAAATCGTAAGTTTTAATCGCGCATAAAAATACACAACCAGAATCGTCAACAACGGCAAGAACCCTAGCCGATAGCTTCAAGGAGAATTATCCATAGCAATTGACAACAGCCTGAGAATCAAAACAAAGGCAAGCAATGCAGAAAACACAATACCCGTGGAAATATCAAACTGCAAACCGCATACCAGAAGGGACATAAGGGTAACAAAACAGGAATATGATGTAACCAAGGAACCCTTGCTAACACTAGGACAAGGAAATTAAATTTCAGACATCGATATCACCGTCCCGGTTCAAGGGGTGGAAATATTGAAATAATCGAACATTTTGGATTACGACTAGAAGACATGAATCAATGGCCGTTGCCATTTATCTGTGAACCGTTCTCACTCACTATCCCGACTAGGGCAAGAGCCATTGTGTACTCAGTCAGTAGGCAGTCATTATCATAGTCATGCTAAGATCACGGATGCCCTCGGCGTTTGGTAGTCAGACGCACCCCATTGAATCATCACAACCAATAGATAATTTTTCATTTGTGCTGCAATAAAATTTTTCAATTTTTTGTTGACCCGTAAACATCCGATATTTCCTAATTGTATATATATAGTAAGCGAAGTTTCGATAGGATTGCACCGTAGGTTTCTAGCAGGTTTAGCACCGTTGAGGTATTATTTATATCGCGCCAACCATAGTTAGTTGGTAATTTTTTTCCTGGTTTCATCAGCTCCCGTTTTTGCATTCTTTACCCCGATATTATTATTATCGTCGATTTTTCATTGGTGTTTACCACTCTATACTTTGATTTTGAATTATACCTCACGATAATTTGATTTCGTTCTACTTCACTTCTATATCGGTATTTACTACTATGTTCGATTATGTCCTTCACTATAAAAACCAGTAAACAGTGGGTGTTACCCCCAAGACCCAAACCGGGTAGAAAGAGCACACAGAAGCGGAAAGACAAGGACGACACCAGACTGACAAGTAAACACACAGACATCTCAAGTGTGTCGAGAAATGCCATTACAACCCATTCTCCAGTGGGTGCCAATTCTATTGATAAGGGCATCATCAGCCGAATTTCTGCCATTGACCAAGAGAACCTCGACTTGAAAGTGTCACTTCTTTCATTGATCAATGACTACAAAAACTTGAAACAGTTGGTGTTGAACGGAAACTATTTGGATGAATTATCGCTGCCAATTTCCACCACGTCTCACAAACGAAGTTTCCATGAAACTGAGACGGTCGACGATTTGGCCGAAGAATTGAAAGATTTGACCCACTCAAGTATCAATCCTACTCCATCGTCACCTCAGACAAACAATCCAACATCAAACTCAAAGTCAGACGAAGATTTTTCCAAATTCATCAATTATGAACGGTCTATTGTCGACGACTTTGAATCGGATATCGACGACTTTGACATGGAATCACCTCAGTTATCGAGAACTACAAGTCCTGGTTCATCAGATGAAGATAATTCATTGATGTCTACCTTGACAAGATCAACTACAGTGAGCTCAGTAAACACCTCGAGTGTCGCACCGACCAAATCAAACAAGTTCATATTCGATTTACCAAAGTATGAAGAAGAGGATGGCGAGGCTTACGCATTTAAATTCGAAAACTTGGACGACTACAACCAAGTCAATGACTTTTTGTCTGAAAAACTCATCACGAACGACATCACATATTACGAAAATTTCAACCAAAATGACGACTTTGATTGAATGCCTTACACGATATTTTGACATCAACGACAATTAAATCAAATCTCATCGTCAGATCATGACTCTGACACATACCAGATGATAACTCATCAACCCACAGTTATAAACAAATCATACTACACATTATTTATTAGACGATCGCAAAGATTACTTATTTATTGGTTCACGGGGAAAGGTTAAGGAAACACTATAAAATTTCATTTGCAAAACTTTATATAACACTATTCAATTAACGAAGTTTATGTTTAACCCAGTTGTAGACCAGGATAAACGGAAATACCGTTACAAGTCGGATCAGAGTGACGCGTATACAACGGCGTCATTCCTAGTTTACTACAAGCAGTACCGCCCTAGTCATGCTACGGACTTCCACCGCCGTACTTTGCAACATTTGCCACGAGTCAACTTGGCTACAATGTTAATTTTCATGGCGGTCAATGGTCTGGCACTAGCGCACCGGAATTTCTAGGAACGATGACTACTTCATTTCCCGTTATCCAAGGATATGCACTGCTATGCTGTGATGCATAAACATTTTTTAATCTGAAAGCGTGTTTTACTTGGAGCGATACGGGTGTGCCAGTGATCTCACTTCCGACGTATCCAGAGCCGTTGTTTTCCATCTGTAGTTTTTGAGTCATCTTCTCCACGCTTTGTGCTTGCCCCATACTTCTCGTAGCCACATGCAGTCCGGAGATATCGGAGATTAGATCATTTAGATTATACTATGGAACCTTCAAACTACAATGGCTTGGTTTACTTTGTTCCCTGAGGGGCATACCTACTGGCAAGGCTGAGTATAATTATGTTTGTGAGTTTGGTAAAGTTACAATTTTTTTTGTTTGTTTTGTTTATTCCTTCAATATTTTTTCGTTGGATCTGGGTTACAAAGCTAGCCAATGGATCTATACTCCCCTTCTATATACACTCAGCTAGTTCACTTGATTGAGTGGCTTGCCACCAGTCAAGACACTTTCGATATTCTTCATTGCCTGGATCGCAGTGAAGTCGAAGTTTTCAATGGTGGACGCACCGACGTGTGGTGTCAAAACCACGTCTTGTCTACCAAATAAACCAGGGTGGACTTGGGGTTCCTTTTCAAACACATCCAACCCTGCAAATAACACCTTGCCTCGGTTCAACCCGTCAACCAAAGCTTGTTCATCAATAATCGTTCCTCTACCAATGTTGATGATTCTGAAAGGTTTTTCAATTTCGTTGATGACATCTTCATTTATCAAATGATTTGTTTCTGAAGTGGCTGGTGCTGCAATGACAATCAAATCAACAAACAGTTTGGTTTGTAAAATGCTACTGTAGTACTTAGCATCGTATCCCAAAGCTGCTTGCTGAGATTCGCTTAATGGGTTTCTCTTGACGTAGTGAATATTCATGCCTATATCCGACAACTCTTTCCCAATGGTCTGACCAATGTTACCAAACCCTACAATAACAGCGTTGTGGCCCCTTGGTGACAACACTTTACGCTCGTTTAACATTTCTCCGAACGCATACCCGTTACCATCGTTCAACCGGGGCAATCCGGTCGAGTAGTCGAACTCCGAAGTTTGGTCCAACATTTTTCTGACTTTGACAGTATGGTTATTCTTAACACTGAGAACCGATGAGAATACGTTAAATTGTCTGAACGACAACAAAGTGTTGTACAACACCAACTCAGCTACAGGCTCAGCTGCACCAACCGAAGGCACGTTAGTCAAGACGATATTTTTTTTCGCCATGCCCTCACCATCGTAGCCATCATAGCCTACAGAACAAATAGAAATGATTTTTAAAGTAGAAGGAGCCAGCTCCAAAATCTGGTCCTTGAACCCTCCGAATGGAACAAAACCCAACCATGCCCCATAAATGGCCTCAATCTTCAGAAATCTGGTCTTGAGATCAATAATTAATTGTTCTACAGTAGTTAACTGGTAGAAAATGCAGTCAAACTTCGATTGAAATTGATTAAATTCTGGCAAACTGGTGTTCAAATCACCAATAAACAACACTTGTGGCTTGGTCATCTCCAACTATGGTAATGTTGACGGGACGCCAGGTGAAGAAATTCTTCACATTATATAGTGGGGTGTCGGATAAATTTCTTATTTAGACTACGCCGTGCGTTTGCCAGACGCCAGTCGCACACCAAACATGCACTCACCCCAGGGCAACAGACACCGCACTTGACGCAGAAACACAGTGGAACATCGCCAATGATGGCCGTGCCAAGCGGACATTAGAGCCAGTCTCGAATGCCACGGTTCGCCTTTAAGTTTGAGATGTGGCACCAAATAGGGCCGTGTTGACGCAATCGGAAGTAGTAGACAGAAAGGTCCGAAACGGTAGCGCAGAAATTACTGGTGGTGAACGCAGGTCAGCCAACGAACTGTGGACGGGGATATCGTGCTGGTAACCACGGGCCAGTGCTTGCAACAGGGGCCCGGTACCGACAAGCTCACATCGGCCGCCAAATCATGGTAGCGCCAAAAACAATTTTTTCTGCTTACAACAACCGTAGTAGTTACAACAAATAGTTTCACATGGTAGCGCAGCAAAAACAACCACCACAGACCTAACAAGTGCTGGTGCAACACGAACAGCGGAGCAGCACCACCGACCTTTTGACTGCACATCCCAGTTGATCTCTGGAATTTCTCGTTTCAAATTTACCGTTTTTCTTTTTTGGCTCCTGGCCCGTACCTTTTGGTGCGCCTGTATAATCAATTTTCCACCACGAAATCTATCTCAATCACCGTGAACTCTATCTATCTAACCTCGTAGCGCCAGCATGGATGTTCTCGAGTTTCCCATAACAATCCCCAACCAAGAAAGGGTAGAACGTATCATCACCTACTCGTCATACTTGTCGATTGCCGTCAGTTTGATTGTGGGTGTTGTGTCACAAAACTTATTAGCATTGGTGGTGGCATTTGCTGCCCAGTTCGCGTTGACCCTACTTATAGTGTTACCAAACTGGCCATTCTTATCACCTGAGCCTTCGTTAGAGTGGCTTCAGATCAATTACTAGTATTTAGTCAATACACCGTGTCATTCTGTATGTCCATTACCTTCGTTGTAAATTGCCAACGCCGTGGTTTCTGCGTTTCGTCGCGTACATCTTAGACTATATTCACCTGTCCGCCATTACTGCTTGACTAGACAATTGACTACTTCTTTCGTCGTGCTCACCGTTCCCGGTGCCATAAGCTCTGACGTGCGACGGATTCCCGCACGGACTCCCGCACACACACCGCAACCACATTTCTTATCGTTGTGTTGCGGACCTGCCAGTTTTTACCGAGAATACTTCCCCGGATTTCTATGTTCCAATCTACAAAATGACATTGTTTTTGTTTTCTTTATCTGACACTCCTTAACTGATACATTTACACTACAGAAACCATGTTGTATTTGGGATTTGATGTTTCCACCCAACAATTGAAGATTATTGTCACCACCGACCAGTTGGAGGTGTACAAGACGTACTTTGTTGAATTCGATGCCGAGTTTAAACTGTACGGAATCACCAAAGGAGTGATTTCCGAAGACGACGGCACGATTGTGAGCCCCGTGTCGATGTGGCTAGATGCTTTGGACCATGTTTTTGACAAAATGAAACAAGATGACTTTCCATTTGACCAAGTTGGTGGGATCTCAGGCTCATGCCAGCAACACGGATCGGTGTTCTGGAACAAGAACGCATCTCAATTGCTTGGTTCGCTTGACCCAAAATCGTCGTTGAAGTCAAATTTGTCGGGGGCCTTGGCGTACGAGTATTCTCCAAATTGGCAAGACCACTCAACTGGGAAAGAATTGCACGATTTTGATACACATTACGGAGTCGACAAATTAGCACAGGTTACTGGTTCAAAAGCCCATTACAGATTTACCGGCTTACAAATTAGGAAGTTGGCCACTCGAGCCGATAGAGAGATTTATGATAATACGTCTAGAATCTCACTCGTATCGTCTTTTATTGCCTCGATTTTATTGGGGAAAATTGCCCCAATCGAAGAGGCCGATGCCTGTGGTATGAATTTGTACGATGTTGAAAACGGGGAGTACGATGACGAATTGTTGGCTTTGGCAGCTGGAGTGGATCCCACTAAAGACGGAGTAGAAAAAAATAGCGAAAAGTACAAAGACGGCATTAAACAAGTGAAAGAAAAGCTAGGGCGTATCGATCCCATCACATTTGAGAGCTTGGGATCCATTAGTCTGTATTTTGTTGAAAAATACAAGTTCAATAAAGATTGCAAAATCTACTCGTTCACAGGAGACAATTTGGCCACGATTATTTCATTGCCATTGGCACCGAATGATTATTTAATTTCGCTTGGTACGTCAACAACTGTACTTATTATCACAAAGAACTACAATCCATCACCATTGTACCATTTGTTCAAGCACCCGACAATGAAAGGGTATTTTATGGGAATGATTTGCTATTGTAACGGGTCGTTAGCCAGGGAAAAGGTTCGGAACGAAGTCAACAAGAAGTACAACGTAGAAGATAAGAACTCGTGGGACGAGTTTAACAGAATATTGGACTCACATCATGACTTCAACAACAAGTTGGGAATATACTTCCCATTGGGCGAGATTGTTCCTAATGCCAAAGCACAAACAAAACGGTCAATTTTACAAGGGGATGAGGTTGTTGATGTTGAAATCGGCGACAAGTGGGATGTAGAGGACGATGTCACTTCAATTGTTACATCGCAAACTTTAAGTTGTCGTTTGCGTGGAGGACCCATGTTGAGCAACGAAATTAGCAAGGATGCTGAATTGGAAAAATTATACGACGATCTCAAGCAAAGATTTGGAGAGATCTCTACAGATGGACACAAACAGACGTTCGAATCGTTGATGTCAAGACCACATAGATGCTACTACGTTGGGGGTGCATCTAAAAACCCATCTATCATCAAAAAAATGGGGTCAATATTATCACCTAAAAATGGGAACTACAAGGTTGAAATTCCTAATGCGTGTGCATTAGGAGGTGCGTTTAAAGCTAGTTGGAGTCACCTTTGTGAAACTAGAGGATTCGTCAGGTACGACGAGTATATTCAAGAGATGTTTGACAAAAAAGGCGAGCTCGAAGAAATCAAAGTTGAGGATCAATGGGTTAGTCACTTTAATGGGTGTGGTATGTTGTCCAAGATGGAAAGTGAATTAGAGCACTGAAGCGTAGAATCTTGATATTTTATAGACGTTGTTGTCGTGTATAGATAGACTAGATAGAATGAAGTAATAGATAGTGAAGCACTGTGGAGACCATAGTAGGATCTAGAACGGCCTTGGCAAAAGCCAGTACGACGATGGCGGTGAGTCAGACAAATATTGTGGTAGCCGGGCGCGAAATGGCGGTGCGTCCACCGAGACTGTTCCCTGGGAACTTCTACTGCAGTTCCATATGCGAGATTTTTCATTTTGATCTATCGGATCATTTTGCCACAACGTAGCCATGTTGAGAGCGACTAGACTTGTTTCTCCACTTAGAGTGATTCAGAAGAGACAAATTTCATTATTAATCCAAAAAAATCCTGGCTCCATTACATTACAAGACATTGAGAACTCGTCTATAGTAAAGAACGACGATAATGATATCTCCGATGAAAGACTAAAACTAATCCACGACATTAACCATTCCGAAAATCAACTCAAGTTTGAGCTTAACAAGTATTTAATTCCAGACTTTTCTTATTATTTCAAGTTGCCGCGAGAAAGTGTTAATCTGGACGTATTACAACGATTAATAGAAATCAATCCAGGAAGAGTTTACAGTTCGGTTGAGTTGTTCAACAAATACCAACGAGAAATTGGGCAACCAAGCCAAGAGATAATTTCTGCGTTAGTATCTAAGTTACTCCATGGGGAAATCTACGAAATCAGAGACCTTGAGAATGGCGAAGTGTTTATTCCATCTGCCGAAAACTTGAAGAAATTAGTAGAATTGATGTCCAAATTTGAGTTTGAATCGCAAACTTTGAATTCAATTCTCGATAAGATTAGCGTACACCCTGAACTAGTCTCGGTGATTTACCATTTAGTTGACCAAAAGCTAATTTCCGTAGAGCACTTGACCAACTACATTAACCAAGAACCCGAATTAAATAACAATACCTATGTGGAAATTTTGAACATTATTTTCCAAAATGCTCCTGAAACATTGAACATCAAGCAAGTAGTTGATATTTTGGAATTAACACGAGAATCTGAAGACAGTCCAATTCCATCAACTAAAGAGTCGCCTCAGCTTGATTTTGAGTATGAAAAACTCGACAAAAACCATCTTCGCCAACAAGTTTTTGATTATATAGAAGAACACAAGCTTGATATGGCAGAAACAGCATTACTTTTAAGAGTTGTATTGGTGGAAACTTATGGAATTTACGAAAACAAACTCCAGCATGCCACAGATTTATTTCACAAATACCAATCTCATGCCAAATTTGGTATTGGAATGGTTCAATATCAGCTTTTCAAGAGTTATTGTTACCATGCTATTAGTGATGACAAGCAAATATACTTGAAAATTGGTGAAACTTTAGTAAATCCTCAGGAAATGAATGTTAGAACCATCCAATTATTGATGCTTACTCAGTCTCACTTTGATAGTGAAATTGCCTTAAAATATTACAATGACTACATTTCTCAAGTTTCCAAGGAAATAAATTCTACGAACAAGAGATCCTCAGCAGGGTATCTCACAGAAACACTAGTTTTAGCGAGCTTGTACGACAACGATAGGAATTTTGCAACTTTGGTTTTGGAAAAGGCAGTACAAAACGATATTGTTACTGGTGAATACGAGATTAGTCAAATAAAGCGTTTGTTTAAGCTCTATGGTGAATCTTTCAAGGAAAGTGACGACTGGGAATTGGCAAAACCATTGTTCAAACAGCATGTCCTTGACTATATAAAGAGACTCTAAATAGACATAGACTGATAGAGAGTACCCAGCAGAAAAAAGGAAAAACATAGTCACTGGGGTACTTGACTTGTGTATACTAGGACACATAGTAAAATGGTAATGAAATACTGAAATCTGATTATAATATAAATAGTTTGAATTGTAGCGATACAGGTAAGCATTCGAGCGATGGCAATGTAAGTAAGAATTCAATGACACAAATGTTGACCCATTGGCTCGAAAAATCACGCTGATGGCTTCCAATTTGGGGCAAATTTTGAAGAACAATAGAATACGTCAAATGGCAAAAGATCAGGATCTTGGAAAACAATACCAAAGAGTTAAAACTAGGACACATGTTTAATTCACCAACCCTTCTCGTATTCACCAACCCTTCTCGTTGGAATGTACCACATTATACCTGGCTGCAAGGGATACAAATCAAGTATTCGATTCATCACTACACTCATCTCAAATGCCTAAATGATAGAACGTAATACCACGAGAATTGTCCCTTGAATGAAAGAGTAAATAGTAGTTTCTATAGTTTCCTGGTATCACTGAGCTATCTTATTGCGACAAGGTTTAAGGTTGCAGATGGGAAATTTACGAACTGCCGTGATTTACGAAATGCACGGGCATTGGGCCACAAAACACGCTGAGAGTGCACTAAAGAACTGTGTACCCCCAGTAGCAGCCACGGTAAGATGAGGCATACCACTCTCGAACCACTTCTGAGTTCAGAGCTGCAACAACCAAAACCTGGGGTTAAATGCTACACAAGAACACGAACGGTAGCGCGACAGAATGGTTCAGCCGTTGAGTCATGGTTACGTGCAGAACAAGCGACGGTTTGATGTGGGCGGCAATACTACCGAAAGGGGCAATACCTTCATTTCCTGTACCACGGCCATTGCAACAGTAGTAGTTCCATTGGCACTAGCGACAGAGAAGTACAGCAACTCTGTACCACGCGAGCCGACAATGACTCTGTAGCAACGAATTTGTAATGCAGAAACCATTCTTGAAGAGTGAAGAGACACCAAAGCATTACTTGACAGTGTTAATGGCATAAATAAAGTAGACAAGTAGTAAGCAAACCATCAGAGGATGATTCAATACGGCAGTGGCAGTATTCTATGACAAACAGCCATCGTGGTGAGCCGTTGTATCGCTCGTTCCAGCCGTGGCGGTAACAATGGTTCTACCGTCTCAGCAAATTAGCCTAATTTTCCTTATCGGGGCCTGACTCACTGCGAAATTGCCGCTTATTAGTCATGATAGCGAAAAAACCTGTGCAGTCTATCACCATCGATAATAACCTATATAAAGCGAAGAGAATCGTCCTCGACAACAGGTGATTTTCTATTGACGAAAAGATTTTTTAATCCATAGTTTCTATAATGGCCCCAGTTAAATTACACTTGAGAGCAGAAACCAAACCGTTGGAGGCTAGAGCTGCCTTGACCCCCACCACCACCAAACAGCTTCTTGACAATGGGTTTGAAGTTTACGTCGAAGAGTCGTCACAATCGACTTTCAACATTGACGAATACAAGGCTGTTGGTGCCACCATTGTTCCTGAAGGTTCATGGAAAACCGCACCAAAGGACCGGATCATTTTCGGGTTGAAAGAGTTACCTGAAAACGAAACTTTCCCTCTTGTCCACGAACACATCCAGTTTGCCCACTGTTACAAAGACCAAGCCGGATGGCAAGATGTTTTGCAAAGATTCCCTCAAGGAAATGGGGTTTTGTACGACTTGGAATTTTTGGAAAATGAACAAGGTAGAAGAGTCGCTGCTTTTGGTTACTATGCGGGTTTTGCCGGGGCTGCCATTGGAGTATTGGACTGGGCATTCAAACAACTCCACTCAGACTCAGAAAACTTGCCAGGAGTTACTCCATACCCTAACGAGCAAGAATTGATTGCTGACGTCAAAAAACTGTTGAACGAAGCATTGGCCAAAAACGGTAATGTGTACCCTACCGCATTGGTCATTGGTGCTTTAGGAAGATGTGGTTCTGGTGCCATTGATTTATTCAAGAAAGTTGGTATTCCTGACGAAAATGTTGCCAAATGGGATATGGCCGAAACTGCCAAAGGTGGTCCATTCCAACAAATCGTCGATTCTAACATCTTTGTTAACTGTATCTACTTGTCTAAACCAATTCCTCCATTTATCAACCTCGAAATCTTGAACAATCCAAACAGAAAATTGACCTCCATAGTTGATGTCTCTGCTGACACCACCAATCCACACAACCCAATCCCAGTGTACACCGTTGCTACCGTATTCAACGACCCAACTGTCGCTGTGGAAACCACCCAAGGTCCAAAATTATCTGTTTGTTCTATTGACCATTTACCATCGTTGTTACCAAGAGAAGCATCTGAATTCTTCTCCAGAGACTTGATGCCTTCTTTATTGCAATTGCCTCAAAGAGATACCGCTCCAGTGTGGGTTCGAGCTAAACAATTGTTTGATAAACACGTTGCTAGATTGTCTAATTAATTCACTGTACAAAAAGTTCCGTCTTTTAATTCTTCACGTTATTTACATTTATAAAGTATTATACATTAATTTAGTTTTCTAAAGTCACGGTAACTTTTCTCTTTTTGTTTTTCGATCCCTTCTTCCTACCAGTCATTACCCGTTTAACTTCTTCACCATCAGTCTCATATTCGGATTCAGAAACTGCCCCATCGTAATCGGGGTTCATTTCTTGCAACGAGTTATAACGTTTTTTCATAGTATCGATCTTTTCAACTGATTCTGGTGAAGCTGCCACGCAATTTAATCTTTCACCAGTATCGTAAACGGCAATTTGGTCTCTTGTGTCGAGATTCCAAACGACAATTTTACCATCAGACGACACAGAAATCAAATGGGGGATATTATTAGTAGATGCATGTTTGAAGAAAGTTATTCCTTTTATTCTATTTGTGTGTCCTCTTAATTCGAATGTAGGAGGCAAGACTTCTGCCTTTGAGTCCCAAACGTCAGACTCCTTCACTTCTTCGTCGATTGCAGCAATGAGTTCGTCAAAATCGTAGAATTGAAGCGCTCCTTGCCCTAATCCCACAACCAACCATTGCTTGTCATCAAAATTGACAATTTCAATGCACATCACAGTAGCATTAAACTTGATCTTCTTAACGATTTTGGCACCTGATGTGTTATAAATAAAGATTTGATTGAGCAAACCAACTATAAAATAGTCTCCATTATTTGACCATTTAACGTATTCACCAACTTGACCCAAATGGTCCTTACCTTTAATTTTCAACACCGCAGCCTTCTTAGCAGTCATCAAGTTCCACAATCTGATAGTCTGATCAGACGACACGGAAATGGCCACTCTCCCCGATGGATGGATGGCCAAGTCGTTAATCTTACCGGTGTGACCTTTTAAGGTCGCAAACATTTCCCAATCTTTAGTTCTCCAAATAATGATTTTCCCATCTTCAGAACCACTCAACAACCATTTCCCTGATTTCTCAGCATTAACCACAGACGAGTTTTCAGTGGAAAATCTGAGTGTAGTGATAGTACCCTGGTGACCTAACAAATTCCCCAACTCTTTTCTTTTCTGTAAATCGTAGATTCTTATGTGCTCATCGTTCGAGCCTGTAACCAAGTACCGTTTAGCCAAGTCGATAGACTTGATAGAACGAGAATGAGCCTCAAAATGAAAAATTGGCTGGAATACAGCATCTTTGGACCCAGTAGGATCTATCATTGCTGACAAACATAACAAGTTGTGTTCATAACTTCCTACAAATATTCTGAACTGGATAGATGAATGTGGGTTTAATGGGGTCGAAACCACAGATTGTTTAGTCGGAGTTTCTCCAGATGAGCCTTTTTCAGCAGCACCACGAGACTTGTCCAGTTTCCGAGACATTGTACTATAAAAAAGTGGCAGAATTAACAAAGATCAAAAACAGCCGTGAAATCGTGATTTTTTTCTACTGTGCGATGAGATTCTCACCATACAAAATAAACCCTATCTATACAAAACCATCACCACCGCCAAAACTGGCCATTCCAGCACACAAACCATCGTTTTGACCGCGCATCCGGAAAGCCATGGTCCAGAATCATAAGACTCCGTCTCAACATAATTCCACTTTGTTTATCTCGCCCCATATAATCAACCGCCGAAATGAGGTGTTTGTAACCCCACCAAACCCACCAACAACATTGTTTGAAACTCCTGGTTCCAAGTCCAACCAGTCTCTGTTTTTCAACTTGGACAACTCAAAGTCAATTGCCCAAGACTTTGCACGGGAGCCGTTGTCGCAGGCCGAGAAGCTTCGTCTTTGGCGTCATGATGCCTTGCTCCAGCACCACTATAAAACGGCAGAATTCATAGGCGACAAAGTATTGGAGTTGACCAACGATCCAAATGACGCATTCTGGCTTGCCCAAGTTTACTTTAACAATGGTGACTACTTGCGAGCTAAGCATTTGTTGACGTCTAACCCCAAGTTTGAGAAAAATGTCATTTGTAAATATTTGGCAGGGTACTGTTTGATAAAGTTAGAGCAATGGGACGATGCCCTTGATCTTGTTGGTGAATCAAATCCGTTCACCAAAGATGATAATTACCAGGTTATTAATAGTGATGGAGGGATCAAATTGGAGGCTTCAATGTGCTATTTAAGAGGGCTTATTTATGCCAACCAAAACAACTTTGAAAAAGCGAAAAAATCATACAAAGAGGCATTGCTCGTGGATGTCAAATGCTATGAAGCGTTCTATGAGTTAATCTACAGTAACTTAATGACTCCAACTGAAGAATGGGAATTCATAACGTCGCTAAACTATAGAAACGCCGACGATAACGAAGAGTTTGTTCGGTTGTTGTACACGTCAAAGTTGTCCAAGTACTTGAATGTTAACAAGTTCGAGGAAGCAGAAACGATTTTAGCGGAAGAGTATGATTTGGGTGAGAATAGCGACTTATTATTGAGTAAATCTGACTACTACTACATCCAATGCAATTTTGATGAATGCTTGCTTATTTGCGAAAAGATTTTGAACCAAGATAAATACAACTTTAATGTTATACCTAACTATTTGAGTTGTTTATACGAGCTTGGAGGTAAAAATAAGCTATTTCTCATGGCTCATCAGTTGGCTGAACACCATCCTACCAATCCAATTACGTGGTTGGCTATTGGGATTTATTATCTTGCAATCAACAAGGTTGTTGAAGCAAGAAAGTTTTTTAGTAAAGCAACATTGTTGAATCCAAACTTTGGTCAAGCATGGATTGGTTTTGCTCATACATTTGCTGCTGAAGGGGAACACGAGCAGGCAATTAGTGCCTATGCATTTGCTTCTAAATTGTTTCCTGGAACTCATTTACCCAATTTGTTCTTGGGAATGCAATATTTGCAAATGAACAACTTAAACCTCGCTGACGAGTATCTTTCTGCATCGTATCAAATCTGTAATACCGACCCTCTTTTGTTGAACGAATTGGGAGTCACAAATTTCCATCAGAATAACTTGATGAAAGCCGAAGTTTATTTGCAAGAAGCATTGGCTGCTGCTAAACATTTGAATTCAGATTCTAAAACATGGATTTCCATCCATTGTAACTTGGGACATGTATACCGAAGAGGACGACAACCATATAAAGCACTAGAATGTTTCAATCAGGTTATCAAAATAAGTAACAAGAATGACGCCAATATATTATCTGCCATTGGATTGATTCACCTAAAATTAGGTAATTATTACAAGGCAATTGATATACTTCATGATGCTTTAGCGATATCCCCGGCCGATGCTATTGCACAAGATTTGTTAAAGCGAGCGCTAGAAATCAATAATGAGAATGGATCGCTCTTTTTCAACACTAGTGACAAGTTGTTTGAATTGAATATTCCTACCCTTCAGCAAAGAAAGAAACAGGATAAAATACAAAACAAACACAAAAAACTAATGACACCTTTGCGAACAAATAATATCGACGATGAAACAGATTTAGATGTTATAGTGAAGGAATTACAACAGGGAGAAGAATCGAGTGAAGAAGACGAGGTCATGGATATCGAGAGTGATTGAAAACACCAAAATTGAATTCACGGAAGAATGTTCATTGAACAGCAAAGTAGACAAACCAATGAAACCAAGTAGTTATAGCTGTACATGTGATCACAATCTGACATTGAACTGGTTTCAATGTAGATGATCACGTATTCTAGTGGCGATAAGCAGATGTAATAATTTACATCTTGTAATCTTATCCAATAAACGAAAGATTAATTAGAAAACACGTAACAAGAAGACAAATACACGGTAAAAGAATGGTAACATACCTCGAATTCATTTGAATTGACCTTTCGGTTGGGCATCATATTGGTGGCTCAATAAAATTTTCGAGGAAAGAAATGAAATATGAATATCATGAATCAGAAATGTTAACGTAAAAAAGTGTTAGCTATCGCAATTTTATTAAACATACGCAAACGAGATAGGTTCATCAAAGTACCTTTGATGCAAATATATGCAAATGTAAAGTGTTGCATAAATACGTAGATGCATGCATGAAAAGGTACATACAGAAACTGGAAAATATTAAACCTGTCAAGTCAAACAAACAATCCTGTCTTGCACAGTTGAACCGTACCAAGATTCCACTATGACACAATATTGAGGTGGCGAGGTGACTTTTGTGAAGACTTTTATACATCAATGATGTAGCCAATAAATTCTTTCGTAGTGATTTCTAAACAGGTACATTAATTAGAGCCCGAAAACGGTACCTTGTGGCAGGTTTCTCGAAATGTACCAATATGGCAGCATTAGTAATTTGACACTCAGTACCAATTTCATTATAATGCCTTATTGGTGATGAATCTAGATCCATAGTTGCAATACAACTACTTCAAACAAGGGAAATACCAGAAAATCTAAAAAAGACTATGCAACTATACTAAGACAGCATTTACTTGGAAAGGGCTCTTACCTTCTACATTGCTCTTCAACCATCTGCTAGTGATCAAATTTCAAGGAGCTTTTTGGGTCTAATTTTAATTTTACAATGTGTCTTCTGGTACTACACTTTGAAAGAATACAAGAACGTCTTGTCAGGACAAGCACGGTAAACCGTAGCAACAGGCCACAATCGACAACATCAGTATGTAACTGTAGTTTTCAAAGCAGTTGTGGCTGTTGAAATCGTATTTGCTAGTAGTATTACGTCAATTTGCATCAACGTTATCATACCTAGAATTAAGGAATTGAAGCTTTAGTACCAGTGAAACGACTTCTTGTTGCACTGATAATGGGTGAGTGGGACAAGAGAGTAGCCAGTAGTATCGGTAACAGCCCGGAAATCAACATGGAAGTTACCCCGGTTGTGTCAAATGTTGTCACAGTACCAAAGTCCAAACAAACTCCTTCTGTTACTACAGTTCTCAATAGTTGCTATATATATCAGTAAAAGTTCTCAATCACCAATACCACACTAGACTCAACACCAGTAGCTTGATCTACAAATACTGGTTGTGGCAACTTTGTCGTACGATGCTGCTGATCTCGCCGCGTATTCTCACCAATTTGCATTTTTCTCACCACAGTATTGGATGCCTGCTGCAGTGAAAGTTGCCTGTTTGGATCACTGTTTGTGGTATTTTATTTATTTGTTTTTGTTTTTTATCCTTATTACTCATTTTACTATACGACACTGGGGGATTTTTCATCACTAATCTGTCCTTGTTTGACGTGGACTTACTATAGCCGGCCTATTTCTAAGTTCAATTGGATCGTTTGCCCGTGAATCCCTCACGTACATTTCATACTCCCCCACCCTTATAAAGGTTGTGATACCCTTTCTGCATCTACTCGGGATTTCCTTGGATTTGTCTACAACTAAGTCGTTCCCTTCAGTATTCAATCCGTAAATTGCAACAGTTTTCACATCCGTCTGATTACATCCATCTGATTACATCCATTGAGTTCCTTAATCCAGTCTAGCATCAGATCATCCTCCTTCAATTCCCTCCTTACCTCCGCCCATATACTGTGTTATGACATGAACATTCGTACTCCTAACCCTCACAGTCATGAATTGTCGATCCTAGACACCAGTTTCAACCAAGATCAAGGATGTTTTGCCATTGGCCACGATCTGGGATTCCTTGTGTTCAATACTAATCCTATCGAGTTGAGAGTACAACGGACCTTTGCCACCAGCAATGGCTCGGGAATTGGCCTCATTCGAATGCTCCATAGAACAAACTACCTCGCACTAGTTGGTGGTGGTGCCAACCCGAAGTTTCCTAATAACAGATTGGTGATCTGGGACGATTTAAAACGTAAGAACTCATTGAATTTGCCATTTCCGAGCCCCATTCTAAATGTACTTTTATCGAGAATAAGAATCATTGTCATATTAAAGAACCAAGTCATTGTGTATGGCTTTTCAACCCCACCAAAGAAACTCGCAGCCTACGATACCATCGATAACGACTTTGGTTTGGCAGACTTGTCAGTTAATACAAGTAATATCTCCACCAACCTGTCACAGAGACCAGTTTCATCATCATCTCCGTCATCTTTTACATCATCTTTCACGTCAAGATCCAACTCGTCCTCTCCTTCTCCTTCCTTGAATGAATCAGACAGCAATATCAAGTTTCAAACATTAGCATTTCCAGGAAGACAAATCGGTCAGATCCAGCTAGTGGATGTTTCACCTCACGGTCAAGAAAAGAACATTGTCAGCATCATCAAAGCCCACAAGTCGAAGATTAGAGCATTAGCACTAAACCGTGCCGGTACGTTGATTGCATCAGCTTCAGAGACCGGGACATTAATCAGAATTCATTTCACTCAAAGTACTGCCTTATTATACGAGTTTAGAAGAGGCATTGACAAAGCAGTGATTACATCCATGAAATTTAGTCACAATGATTCAAGACTCGCAGTTTTATCCGACAAAAATACTTTACATGTCTACAACATCCCCATAGGCAACACCGACGAAGTAGCAATCAATCGTCAGCACATATTAAAGCGGATTGGCTTACCAATTCCCATCCCAAACTATTTCAACAGCACCTGGTCTTTTTGTTCCGTCAATACAAACAAATATCACACTGACCCAGACACACTTATAAATGATGAAGGCGTTCTTGGGTGGTCAGGAAACGATTCCATCATTATAGTATGGAAAAAGAGACGGATATGGGAAAAGTACACCATTGTGGCGAAAGCAAACAGCACGTCACATACATTTGAAGATTCTAATGAGAGCCATAACTCCAACGTATCGTGGGAAATTACTCGAACGAGTTGGAAATCGCTAGACAACTTGATGAGCTAACTACCGTATCATTAGAACAATGGAACCACATTGTCGTAACAGCATTTATTGTTTCAACAGTCAGCATAATTCATTTCTAAGTTCCAAACTGTATACTTCAATAAATTTAGCATAATAGTTATTCATTAAACGTTAAAAATATGGTACACATGACTATATACAAGTGGAATTATTCTTGCTCAAGAACCTCGCAAAGAATTGGATCATAAAGCTTCTTTTCCTTTTGCTGGTGTTGCATGGTGTCCCACCGTTTACCATGAAAGTTTCGGACAAACCGATTTGCACATTTGGACGATTGGAACCGCAACAAATTCAAGCTAATTTCCTTTGGGGGATCGTTGACCAACGGAATTATTGGGTTTGATCTTGCCAAGTCGTAGTCCCAAAGCAATCTTGGTAAAGTATGTTTGGACAACCCAAAAGGTAAATTCCTCACTAGCACCGATACAGCTCTGGAATTGTAGTCCATGACCAACGATAGTAGATGGAAATTATTGAATGGTTCGACGGATTTGTAGTCGTTTTCTGGAAGTGCCAATAATGTATTTATATGAGCCAATTTCTGTGGTGATGAGTTGAACAAAGATGGAAAATCTGACGATGGTTTAATAGGAGAAGTGGGCGCACCTGGGCCCAAATACGGCGAAGAAAGGTTCCTCAAGTGCGATTTGTTCAAATTGACAAACTCCCACTTAAGGTTGACACCGTTAATTGTTTTGTCCAGGGTCTCTTTATAATATACAGCAGCATGTATATGGTTTTGGAACACCAAATAGTATGCATTTTGAAACAACAACGTGATAGGATTTCTTGACTTGATGGAATGGAACGGGAATCCGTCAGCATACTCGTTTTTCAAAGAGTACTGCCTTTCACGGTTTATGGGAAACACGTTCTTAAAATCAGCGTGGGAAATGTACGAGTTTGGACAATTAAGTCGCAAAATATTCGACTTGACAACATTCTTCAAAGTAGGATCTTGTAGCACCTCTACCACCGGACGTTGCTTCCACTCATTTTCTAGCAAATCATCTAACAATGACTTGGATGGTGGATGGTTATGCTCGTAAAGGAATCGTGATACAGACCCCAACTTGGGGGCAATTTCCTGCGATTTCGTGGCATAGAGCAAGCGCGAGAGCGTATCGCTCGCCAGCTTCCCGAGTTTGCTCATGAAATGCCACCACTAACTCGAACCGTGTACTCAGCTTTGTATGGTAAATGGAAAATTTCCTTTTGTGTCAGTTTTTCGCACTACAACAAAATTTCCCACAATAAATGGCACAGGAAATAAACCCGGTGTTTTTCTAGTATCTTAGCGAAATACCAACCTAAGTTATCGGAATCCGTCGCTTGTGTGAGCTTGACTTGTTAGCACACACGCAGTGACTATTGTGGTGAGATTTCAGTAGTTTGTGTCTGTCTTCACCAAGGACTTTGATTTGTGATTTCACCGTCACTCTCCATCGTATAAACGCCATCGTTTTCGTAGCGTTTTTTTGCTAGTTTCCGTGACACTACATCGACACTTTGTCACCAGCGGGTGTTTAGTATTATTGTGCGAGTGTTTCCCTTTATTTGTGGATCTAGTGATTTTATCATCATCTTCTGAAAATGCCTTCCGAAACTATTTGGTCTGGCAGCAATGACCTGCCGATCCAGTCCAATACCCCACTATCGTCATCACAGTACGGTGCGTTGGGAGGAGTTGATCCTCAGGTTGTCAAGCTCTTGGACCCCATGACCGAGGGTAGAAAGTTCTCGTTTAGTGAAAATGACTTTGACCGTAATGTGTTTGGGTTGAAGAAAGGGTCGTTGTCAGCGATGACAGACCCAGTAGGCGTGTCTGCCACCGTTTCCTACAGTAACAACAACACAACTAACCCTTCTCAAAGATTAAATTTTGGCACTGCTTCCATCTCGGGTGGGATTGCCTCAAGACACCCTCCGCAGGAAGGATTCTTACAAAAGTTCTCAACCGTGGCTGATGCCACGAGAGAAATAGAGTTATCAAACGGATTCGGCAAACTAACTTTGGATAACGGATCAAGAAGAACGAGTTTCAACGATAACTCCATCAAGTTAGGGTCGGATCTATTAGCCAGTCCTCATGGTTCATTAAACGAAAGTTTGAATATCCCCGTTTCAAGAACTTCGAGACACCAGTCAATAAGTGAGAAGATTGACAATTATAACAACAACTCGCCTATCCAGACCTCGGCAACATTATCCATTTCTTCAGACTTAAATAACCCAAACACCAACAGTTCAAATTCAAGCTCCAATAAAGCAAACATAAACGATAAACAAAACTCCACCACGTTCTGGAATCCAGCAAATGCATCGTCATTTACTCCGGCAAATTATGGATACTTTATGGATAATCAATTATCTGGGCCCGGTCCAGTTCCAGTTCCACCACCATACAATTATGGTAGAAATGGCCCCATTAACTCTCCACCTTTCATGGTACCTCAAGCTCCTCTTCAATTTATGGATCCTAGTTTGTACAATTTAATGAGTTACGGTGCACCAAACCCAGAGGGTGCTGATAAGGAAGACTCGAATACTGAAGAGCCCGAGGAAGATGAACAAGTGAAATCGAATAGTACCCATCAACCGGGTGGTGTTGGTTTAATGAATCGTCAATTTCCACCAGCGTCGTTCATGTTCCCTAATTTCACTCCATACCCAATGTATCAACAATCTCCTCCACCGATGGGTATCCCACCATCGCTTTCTCCTCCACCACTTGACCATTTATCTCAACCATTATTTGAAAACAATCATAGCAAAAGAAATGGTAACAACTCCAACTCCAGCAAAAACAACAACGGTGGAGCAAGTACAGCTAACAACAGCAATAGCAACAACTCCAATGGAAATGGAACCAATAATTCCAGTAATGGCAGCAACTCGAAAAGAAAGAACGCGAGAAATGGGAACTCGTCTGCCGGAAAGGGAGCCAACCACATTTACAGATCACCATTGTTGGAGGAAATTCGCTCTAATACTAAAGGCAAAGAATATTACTTGAAAAATATTTATGGCCATGCTGTTGAATTTACCAAGGATCAACATGGATCTAGGTTTATCCAACAGAAGTTGCCAGATTCAAGCGATGAAGAAAAGGAAGTTATCTTCAACGAAATCAGAGATATTTCTTACGAATTGATGACCGATGTATTTGGTAACTATGTTATTCAGAAATACTTTGAATACGGAACTGAAACTCAAAAGAACATTTTACTTGACTACATGGTTGGCCATATTTATGAGTTGTCATTACAGATGTATGGTTGTCGGGTTGTCCAACGGGCATTGGAAGCAATTCCATTAGAGGGTCAACTTAGAATTATTGAAGAGTTGAAAGACTATGTATTGATTTGTGCTAAGGATCAAAATGGTAATCATGTTATTCAAAAATCTATTGAACGAGTGCCATTTGACAAGATTGGTTTTGTATTGGAAAGTTTAGGAAACCAAATTTACCATTTATCAACCCATCCATATGGTTGTCGTGTTATCCAGAGATTGTTGGAGTACTCTAGTGTTGAGGATCAACAGAAGATTTTGGATGAATTGAAGAGATTTATTTTCTACTTGATTCAAGATCAATATGGTAACTATGTTATGCAACATATTTTAGAGCGAGGTGAAGCCAAAGATCGTGAAGAAATTTTGAAAGTAGTTTTGGGATCAGTTGTTAATTTTTCTAAACACAAATTTGCATCGAACGTTATTGAAAAATGTATCAAATATGGTACACAAGATCAAAGAAAACGGATTCTTCGTGAAGTTATGATTGGAAATGAATCATTCGAAGTTGAGACGGTTGGAGATGATTCACCATTAGCATTAATGATGAAGGATCAGTACGCAAATTACGTCATCCAAAAGTTGGTTGAAGTATTTGATGCTAAGAGTGAAGAAAAACGTATTTTGGTCACCAAATTAAGACAATACTTGAAACAAATTTCATCCAAAAATACTTATGGCAAACATTTAGCATCTGTTGAAAAGATGATCGTGGTTGCAGAAACTGCCTTAATTGAAGCAGAGAACAGTTGATTTCAAAAAAGTCGAAATTTTGAAAAAATAATTGTATAAAGGAACTTATCATTTTAGTACCCATTACAATGTTAAGTGTGGGGATTAAAGTTCATTTCGGTTTGTAAATATGACAATACTCCTGATTTACTGTTGAAAATATTGAAAAATTATCCAGTTTGTTCGGCTAGGTAATTGATTGATTTTCCATTTAATTTTTGATTACTTAAGTTCCTCTTGTGTATAGGAAGTCTACAGTGTGTATTTATCTCTTTTGAGTAATTTAGAACAATAATAAATGTATATATATATTTCATAAACGTGATGTGATATAAAACTATTAACTCATAAACTTCATTAAACCTGGTCTCAATGTGATTAAATCAAACCATAATAATTCAAGACCATTATTCAGGATACAACTGAATCGTCCCAGCACAAGCCTTTTTAGAAAGTCACAGCAAAAACATTCATTAAGATTTCTCGCAATTGCAGGTGACTGTGAGACACCCTTACCCAAAGTGGCTCTTTCAGTAAATTAATTCCGACTTAAAAAAAGCATTAACTAGGATCACTTCATAACCAATCAGATACGTACTTCAGAAAATTGAAGCATCAAATTCAATTTGAAGACCGACCAATTGAAACACTGATCTTGATTAGTTGTAGACAATTTTCTGTACAACTTTTTCACTTTCACCATTTCGATGGCATTTTTCAGTTCTGTCGATGTTAAAACCAAATAGTCGTAAAGCGCCAACCATTTTGTAAGTTTAGCTTCATCATTTAAAGTCCATAAAATGTCCCTTTCGACAATTAAAACCGAATTAGAATTTTGAATTTTCTTCGATAAGCTGACATTGATATTTGGTGTGTGTTTGATATAGATATCTCCATCATCACCAGAGTCACCGATATCATCTCCTAGTTCGTCATCAGAGCTAATCAAGCTAGAAAGATTCGACTTGTTGCCATCTATTTTTAGTTTGTTCAAGCTCAATAAAGATGTTTGTGAAATTTGACTAGAATAGTTCACTGAATTTGTAGCTGCCATTGGTATATTATCGTTCAAATGGGCCAAATTAGCCCCAATTGACCCTCCTGGATGTTTCTTGGAGAATAATGTTTTCCGTTTGAGGACATCTTCTTCCAACATTTCTGAAAGAGCGATGATAGTAGCATCAGCCAAGATCAATGACAATGATGTCGATACTGTTGGTGCTGGCAATCCATGAATTGTAGATTCTGACAAGGATTCTGGCAACTCAACGTAGAGTAGCGACGAAACTTGACCGTGACATGATAACTTGGAATGTTTATTACAAGTCAACAATATGATAGGCAATTCCGGACATAGATGAGGTAACAATGCCAACAACTCAGGTGTGTTTCCTGATGCTGTTAACAAGATCAATGTGTCGATACTCTCATTAATAATACCCAAATCACCATGCAATGCTTCCAGCGGGTGTAATGCTGCTGCATTGATTGATAACGAGTTTAATGTAGCTACCAATTTGTTAGCAATTTTGAACGATTTCCCAATACCGCAAATGACGATTTTTCCTCGGTTATCCTTGATGGTGGTGTAGAGCAATTGAAGTGAGGTTAATAATTGTTGCTGACTGAATTCGTCAGTTTGATATTGGTGGGTCAAATGGGCCAAAGCTTCATTATGGAACCCAACTGATTTGCACACAGAGTCGAAGCCACGTTTGGTCAACAACGCGGTAGATGAAAGTTCTGTCATGATAAAACAGATAAGTGAGATATACTGCTAGCAATAGATGAAGCAGTAACTGAACGGTGTATTTACTTGAAAATGCTAACCAAAACCACACGTAGTCTAAACTCTAAAAATTTCAGACCTAACGAGATGAGATGGGCCTAGCAGAAAATTGGCAACAGCAGCAGAAGACTGAACAATAGTTGGTCCCACGGTTGTTCCAAAATGAATTCACTTGTCAACTAATGTGAAATGACCACCCACAGGAGGAAATTACCTAGTTTCACAAGTCTTGCACTAAACGTAGTACTAATGGAGGTGGTGGCAGACAAAAATTTATTGACGCCAAACTAACCCAAATTGCAGTGATTTGAACCTACTGCTACGAACAAGCAACTATCAGGGCACTTTACTTCGAAAACAACCGCTAAAGAACAGTTTTCCCGAATGTTTGCAAATTAGTAATCTAACCTAACTTGAGATATAGTCCGCTATATAAGAAATTTCTTTTTCCCTCATTCCTTCGATGAAAACTCTGAAAAATTCCTAGCAAATGGTTGACGGAAATCGCATTAATGCCTTGTTTGAGCACATTTTCGTCACTTCTGACGCCATCTGTGCGATCTGCAGTTGTAGTTTAACTTAGTAGAGTATTTTCAACTTTTGTGGTTGCGCTACGGGAAAGCAATTGTTGCCGGAGCAAATGGTACGGGTATAAACCGGACTTAGCTTTGACACACAGGGTTTCCGACTGGGTTACCGATACAATGGATATGGGTGTCTGAAAAACGCACTAACCTACTTGGTGATAACCCTCATTCACCGGGACGTACGTTTAGCTTCAATTTCACGTGGGGCTCATTAAATTACATTTGGTGCTCGTCACAAGCTATATCTATCTAAGGACGTCGCACGGCGTAGCTAGTTAACTTCTATATCTAGCAAAATTATGTTGCTGGAACTGTACTGTGCAAAAGTGAGCAAATTGTATATTTAATGTACTCTTCTGGTAATACAATTTGGTTTGTACTCAATGTAGTCCTGTATTGAGGTAACGATGGATTTTCGTATACTATACCGTCGAAGGTGTGGTTATAGTACCCCTATATGACTGTGGATGCTACCTGGTGGTCCACAGTACAACTTCATCCATAACTCGTTGTGTCATTTGAATGTGCATATCCGTTACCTTTCTTCCAATACAGAGATAACCGAATCCGTGGCTCGTATATTGTTGCCGTCCGATGACCGTCATATAACACCCTAAGCTTTGCCGTCTAGATGGCAGGTGCTTAGGCTAAACCGACATCGGTAGGTTTAACATTCCTAATTCATGTGAGTACGATGTAGGTTAATGCCACAGATGTAGACCATAATTTTCACCGTTTGTTCAGAACCGGTATGCAGTCAAGGCTTCATTGTTTGCTAGTTCCAAATCGAGTCTAGGCAGTGCAACAGTTGTTTGGTGGAAATATACTAAACGGACCAAATCGGTGGTATCTCAAGTTTACAACCAAAAAAAGACCATTGAATAACTAACGTGTCTAATTGGTGTAGGAGTTGAACTCAACAAACTGGTATATGTCGTCATTTTCTGCAGTCAAGTACTCATAGTTCATGTTATCATCCTCACGATAATTGACTGGTTTCTCTTGTAGTTGGTGTAAAAATGATTGAGTTGTATTATGACTTTTCTCTTCTTTTTCTGTCACCCTAATGGTTTCGTGACTGGCTTTTGTCTTTGTTATGATGCTGTTAATTTGTTTAACTCTGCGAGACCAATTGCTAACATAACTAACATTGTGCCATATGGTTGCAAAATGATCTGCAATAATCGATATGTTCCGAATGTATCCGGGCAAGTTATCTTCACTAATCAACTTGAAATGACTAATTGAGAACACCCCAGGTACGCCTGATCTTCTGTAAATCTTGACCCGGAAAAACGTTCCATGCGACTGCTTACTGCCAATTCTCTTGTCATTACAGGTGAAACTATGGGGAGTAATAACAATGTTCAAGAAGTTGAATTGGGATTTGATAATGTTGAAATTAAACGTTTCTCCTGATTCATCAAAGTAGATATTCACGTAATTGTTCCCGATATGTCTTTTCTTCAAATTCAAATTGTTTCCACCCATCATCGTAACAATATGAAATACAACCTGGACTGTCTTGCTTTGCCAGTACCTTGTATATTCACCATCATCGTTATTCTCAGTATCTAACCCACCAACATAAATCTGACGTGGTGTTTGGTTCAACTTGTATAAACTTCCAATTGAACTGATAAACTTTTGGTATGAGAGTGACCCAGTTTGGTTTGACAAAACCTCTTGTTCATCTTTCTGCCATGGTCCTATGTAGATTATACCAATTTTGTGAAATTCCATTGTTGGTATTCTATCCAAAACTGAAAATGCTCGTTCAGTAACAGAGTCATCTATAACAGGTATTGGTTTAGTATTTGTCTTACTGATATTCTCAAATAGTTGAAGCAAGTAAAAATTTGAATCTATGATCGATTTGGATTCTTCATCAACATTTTTTGGTTGATCATGTAACTTGATGTCTAATTTGGTTACACCAGTTGGGCGTGTTATGGACCACGTAGAGTCTCCATTTTGAGTATAAGTTTCCATAGTGATGATAATGTTTCCCATTATCCATCGTTTTGTTTGGACTTCATCATTGACGTATCTACCATTGGTTGTTGTAAAAACCAAAGGCAAGTCACTATACGTAAATCTATATATGAAGTCCAAATATCCTATTGTGTGATCGTCCAACTCATTTTTAACTTCAGTACATCCTATAAGATTTTTGATCAAATACGAAGATATTCTTTTCCGATTGTTTATGCCCATATTCAAAAACCAGTCTGAAATAACTCTGTACGAAAATGTAAAGACATACTGGGTTAAAATCGGAGTAAAGTCGTTCAATTGTGTAGATGGTGTTTTATCAACTTCAGCATCAACACCATATTGTTGCAAAATATTGGGATCGCTTTTCGATGACTTTGAACCTTCTTGTATTCTACTTTTCATATCATGAGCAAACTGAATATACTTGAATGCAATTCCAAATACCCGTTTGAAGTCATCAAGAGTGAAGTTGGAAATCAAAACCGGTACTTGGATTAATGCCATCAAAAACTCAAGCGTATGAGTGCTTGCAATTGTACTAGTAACCCGAGTTTGTAGCTTCGTTAAGATGACGGGAACAAACTTTTGCATGGAAGCAGGCATTTCATAACAACACACAGTTAAAATGTTGATACATGGAATAGCAGTTCTTTCCCACCAATCTAATCCAAAAATCAATGCCTTGATCAATTGATCTTCGTCATACTTCGAAAAATGATTACGGTATCCGACTAAGGCTGACATTGATCTGATTAATGCCACTTGAAGATCTGCTTTAGTTGTACCTTTGGGGATCTCTACCGAAGATGGCAAATTAATTGTCAATTGATCGCATATAATTGATTTCAACTTAATTACATGATTTTGACTGTTGTTGAATAATTGCATATTTGATAGCTGTGAACAAAAGTGGGCCCAAACAAAAGAATATAATTCCCAGTCAATAAACTGCTCCATTATGGTCACCACGTACTTAAACCAAGTTGATAAATCAATTTCGTGCTTACCCTCTTCAATGACATCAACATTTTCTTCACCAGAATATAAAACCAATCTCCGGCTAGGCTTATCAAAGTATTTCTCTGGCAAGAACAGTAACTGCTCCGGGTAGACCCATTTGTAATGATCCTGTTGTACAAATTCGGGATCCTCTGTGTTACGTTTGAAGGTACCAGCCAATCCAGTCATGTCTGTTGGCTGTGTTAAGTAAATGTAATTTTCTGTAGTAGCTCTTATCCGAATCAAGCATTTACTGAGAGTTAACAAAATTTCTACTTGTTTGAAAACCAATGAATGCTCAAAAAGCGCAATAATAACCTCGTAAGTTTCTTTAGCTTTTGAAGACTCATTATCCAATGTCAACAAAAATATACGAGCCATTGATGTAGCTATCTTTTCGAGAAATAACACTGAAAAGTGACAACCAAGCGTGTCATTGGTCTTCCCTCCTGATGTACCAAATGAATCTAAAGAGGAAAACCGGCTAGCCTTGTCCACGGTCACGACATTGGCACTTTCTTTCAAGTCTTGAATAATTAATGAACAACATTGGCTGTAGACATCAGTGGGACATTGAAATGCAACAAATGCAAAAATCTCATCAATCAAGAAATCCACCAATAACATATCCTTTTCCCTGTTCGATTTTCTCAAAATTTCAAGAAGTAGATCATAATCTACATTTTTGTCTGTAGATACTGAGATTGATATGGTCAAAGCCTCAATGATAACTCGCAAACAATCAATTTTAGTTTGAACATCATCTGAATTATAGTAAAAGTAGCTTAAAAGATTCAAACTGTCATCTTTCCATAAAGGGTTAAGCATTGTGCAAAGCTTTTCGTCGGTGTAGTATTTGAACACAAACTTTATATTGTCTTTGCTCAAATACCTGTGGAAATGCATAAAAAACTGAACCAAATTATCCTTTGGAGCCTCTAACTCATGGTCTTCGTACAAAGTTTGTAATCCAACACATATAGACTGAAGATAATTTGCATCTTGATCAGAATTAACTTGTAGAAATTTGAGAACTTCAAACATTGAAAATTTCGAATACCAAAAATGAAACGGTAGCACCTTACTAAAAAGCTCTTGCAGATGTATGTTGAAATTCTCGGCATAGTTTTCCTTGGAGAATAATCTATCGAACGATCTAAGAAATGATGTATTTATTATTGCGATGTTCAGCGAAAGTGCTATTTTTATGGATTGCAAAACCAGTGTCTGGAACAAATCAACATCGTTGTGTTGTGTGGCATTAACAATTTGAATCTTCAAGACCAACTGCAATGCTCCTATACAAGAGCTTATCGGTAGGGTCAACAACCCCAAATGGTTAATCGAAGTGTTTCTAAATCGTCGCAAGTCTGGGTTTTGTATTATCTCGCAGAGAGTTATGCTAAGTGTGTGACTCCCGTTCACAGTAATCAAATTTGTCATGCAATCCCAGATCAACAGGTTGATATTTTCATTTAATGACAACGCATAAACCCACGATAAATAATAGATAGCATCGTAGTAACAACTTGAAGGAATTTCTCCTGATATTGTCAAAGTACTCAAAACCGATAGTATGGCCTCGACTACATCTATTCTCAAAGTTTTACCACAAAAACGAAGGATCAATGATACTGTCGAAGAAACCAACGATTCATCAAGGGAATCATAATTGAATTTCAAACAGTTATTGACGAACTCTAACGTAGAAATCAAATTCTCAAAATAAGTACTGTCTTCGGCAAAGTCGTTACTCAAAAACGTCAAACTCGAAAGAATAAAAGTATTCAAGTTTCTGTCATCATCGTATACGCAAAAATCATGGATATCAACCCCTGATTGGGTTAAGTGGTTCAACGCAGTTATGAATAAATTATAACATGGGTCAATTCTATAACCAGGTTTTAGTTGACAGTAATGAACAATATCTTTAAAATACATCAATCGATCCCCTACAGCCGGTGAACTTTGTCCAATGCACTTGATCAATAGAGTTAGGCCCGCTTGCCTAACATTATTGGGATGGTTAGCCAGACAGAGATCTCGACCAACATACCAAATTTCAGGAACTGACGAAATGGAATACTTGTCTAAACAATCAGCAACTTTCAAAGCAACTGATGCGCGCGAACTGATTGAACCTGTCTTCAATTGTTGGATAAGTGTTTGAAACTCTTCACCTCCACCAACTACTGTAGGGTTTATTGTGACAGGCACCTGGGATGCTGTCGATTTGAGAGACTTTGTGAGACTCTTGAAAACACTTCCAAATCCTGTGGTCGTACGACCAAAGCTTGGATAATGCGTGGACATCAACTAACTCATATACTCTACTTCTGCTATTTGATTCACCTCTGTTACTATGCGCTGAATATGATAAGAGATGGTAGCGCCATCACAATTTTCTCGCTAATTTGCGTTCGTGATTTTAATAGTTTAGCGAGGTTAAGGGGAAAGTCGAACTATTTGGGGCATCTACGCTGTATCAAGTTTATGCGATAATGGGGATAATAATTACTATAATTAGCCGGCTATCGTAGTATTCGTTCTGATGTCCCTTAGTTGGCCAGCTACCCTGGGTTGATTACTCATGACGTCATCCAACAAACCAGTCAGGATATCTTCATTCACGACATCCATCGCTCTCCTAATCAGCTATCGCTAAGATTAGGTATGATGGACTACCTGGATGTAGATTTTAATTTTATTCGGAATACCAGATTTTGATGGTATCGTATTGTCTCCTGTAGTCAATCTCCATTGTTTAATGGACCCTACTTGCCTAAATTTTGCACCCAACTTGATTTTGTAGACCTTCTATTCTGTCTTCATATACCATGTTCCCAGCTCCTATTAGTTGGGGTAGTATTGCAATATAAAGACATTAGATGCCCAATTCTGAGGACTTACCTATTTAAAGATGCTAATGTGTTCGACTGCAACGTGTTCAGCATTGATATACTGCTGCGCATAGAAGAGGATTTATCAGCCCCATTTAACTTTTGCACATACTACATAACACAAAACGGTCTTATTTCCATGCTTCTCATCTTATCGAACGAACTTCCTTCATACGACTTACATTTAAACTGCTTATGCCAATAAGGAGGTGCGACTAAATCCGCATAACTCTCACCTTTATAAAGTTCAGATTTCTTTCACAAGCTGTTTCCCTTTTAGTTTGAAGTGAGCTTTAACTCGCTGGAACAGATGTTGGTTCACAATATAATGGATATATAATACGATACCTCTTGACCAAAGCGAGCCTCGCTAATAAATACACGGTAGAGCCTCAATGAAGTATGTCAATTAAAATTAATGAACAGTAGCATCAATAAAGCTATAATCCGTCCAAGATGCGAACTAAAAACTAGTTTTAGGTATATATATAATTAGAAAAGGTCGGATGACCCGTGTCGATGTTTTTAAATAATGTACTTTAGCACCAGAATTGGTACACTCTATAGTAGAGTGGCTTGGACCTGAGGATTTCTCGTTCTTCAGCCAATTCCCTTTTCACGGCTTCAATATCAGCCTCTCTTCTTCCAGAATCGATATCTATATCTTTGGCTCGAATAAAAAGGATCCAGTTCTTTCGCCATATCTTGTGCCCTACGTAGAATATTATCAATATCACGAACCCAAGGTATCCTTCAAAGAATCCCAGTGCACTTGGAGATTCTTGTAATGGGAATAGCGCAAGCCAGAATTGAGCAATGATGACAAGTGTGTTTAAACAGACCCCGTACCACGATCCTATAACTCCAGTTTGGGACGTGAATGCCAACTCATCAGTGTTTCTTCCTTGTGCTGCCAATGCTCTTCTAAATCTGATGTGAGCAAGACAAATCGATAGCCAAGTAAAAATGGAACTCAAAGCAGAAATAGACAATAACCACGTAAATACTTCTTCTTGTTTCCCACTTGCGGCAATAAAACTTATGAGCCCAAATACATTGGTGATAATAATTGCAACTAATGGTCTCCCAGCTCTGTCGATGTAGCCACAGATTTTAGGTGCAAGCCCTTGTTCAGCCAATGCTGTCAATGTACGCGAAGTCGCATAAACAGACGATGAACCCACTGAAATAACAGATATCAAAATCACTGCGTTCATAACTGATGGTAATCCTGAAATCCCCCCATCTTGAATCGCAATAACAAATGGAGATGCTGTAACATCATAAGAGTTAGCTCCTAACAAACGGGGATTGTTATAAGGAACCAAGAATGTGATCAAAAGTAACGAAAGCATATAAAACATCAAAATTCTCCAGAATACCTGTTTTGTTGCTTTAGGTAACGATTTTCTAGGTTGATCTGCCTCAGCAGCAGTTAAACCAACTAATTCCGTACCACCAAAACTAAAAGCAGAAGTGATAAACACAGATGCCACCCCTTTAAAGCCGTTAGCAAATGCTCCCGGGTTGTGCCAATATTCTGCACCATGTTGGCTCTTTACAGGACCACCATTTGCAGCAAGGACAATTGATAAAATAATAAATCCCACGACAGCTATAACTTTTAAAGTTGAAAATACAAATTCTGCCTCACCATAAGCCCTCACTCCAAAAAAATTGATGGAAATGACGGTTACGTAGAAAATTAACACCCAGACATCAGGATTGATCGATGTGTTCCAATATTGCATTGTCATTGAACCAGCTACCAATTCTAATGGTAGCAACACAAGGAACTGAAAGAAGTAGTTCCAGGCAACAGCAAATCCAATACTAGGATCAATAAATTTACTGGCATAAACATTGAAAGAACCACTAATCGGAAATGTCACCGCTAACTCCGCCATAGCTTGAATTGTACATAAAATGGCCGAACCTGTCAAACTCCACGCAATCAAAATACCAGCAGGACCCCCGGTATGTAATGCAGAACCTGTACCAATCAATAAACCTGACCCTATAGAACTTGCAATAGCAATCATTTGAAGATGTCTATTTTTCAATTTTCTCTTTAACGGAGAATTGGCTGTTTGAATGTTGATTCTTTGGATTTCCGTAAGTTCTTCATCGTCCTGAAACCGTCTCTTTAACGAACTCTCGGGTATCTCTACTGGTTTAAATGAATCTTTAAACGACTGCCATTTTCCAGGACCCACAATTTCTGGTTCGTACGGCGACGAGGAACTGCCTGAAAGAACCTCGCGATCTAGAAAATTGATACTCTCTTTCAGCATATTTCGGTATATCTAAAATGCTTGTTTTCCGAGTCTAATTTCCCGAGCACAAATCGAATACTTTGATCTTAGTTGTATAGGAAGAAAACAATTTTCGCAGATTGAAATTCTTCATCTCATCGTGCGTCATAAATATTACTTGGTGGTACTGTTCGGTGCCAGACGGAGCGGAACTCGGGATGCATATAACTTCCAAAATTAGTCAAGACAATGGTAGCGCCAAAATCATTCGATTCATCCTTTCTACTCTTGAAAGCCAAGGTGTGAAATATCGGTATAGGCCATTTCTCTGGTGTGGTATGATTCCCAATACTTATAATAATTAGCGGTGTATCTTTTGAGTTTCTATGAAAATAGCTGTTTTCTTTTATCCTGGAAAACAGTTGACTCTTCATCGAAAATTGAGACGGCATTTTATGTAGGAACATACGTCACCTGTCTATCTAATCTATTGCAACCACAACTTGGATTTACAATATTATTTTGTGCATTAATCCTGGTCTCTTTTTCTTTTCAGGTCGCCATGCTCAATTTGTCGAAGGTCATCCTGTGAAGATGTCAACAATGAAACAGAATCCACCACCCCACGTAAGCTTCAATAAGAACTTTTTCAACCAGTTGGGCTTGACATGTAAGAAAATCGTCCCACAATTGTACCCTTCACTCTCTACACCAATTCCCCATTTTATGTTCTTTCTAATGATACAACCACCCCAGAAATTCCACCATTTGGATCTTTCACATGGCACCAAACGAATCAAATTCTTCAGGAGTGGTCCTGTAGGTCCATCAATATATCGATAACCTCCGATTAAGTTGTACACTTGCCGTGGGTCATTTGATGGTAGTTGCATATCACCCCAGTGACCATCAAATGCCAACCAATTGCCGTATTCTAGTTCTCTTCCCTTGTGTGATGTATTATTTCCCGGGTACACTTTTGTACCATCGTAGGTATATCCTAGATAATTTCTTGAAGGATTCCAGAGCGGGCCCCTATCGGTAAAATCTGAAAGAATATTGTATGGTAAATCGTGAGGATGTTGGCCAACACTAGCATAGTTTGCGTGTGTACCAGTTGCACTAAATATAATGGGATGTTTTTGATCTAATGGATATTTTTCAAGATTATTGTAGTAGTACCCACCACCACCACCATGTGCTGACATCCACACGATAATAGGTTTACCATTGTAAAACCGTACCAATGAGTGCTCCCAGTCACCCACATGGTTTCCGTAAGGACCTGCTCCCATTACAAATGGACCTAGGTTAAACGAGTAGAAATAGAACCAATAGGCATCAACCCAACCATTACCTTTATCTACGACAATTAGTGTTGCCGGTGCGTCTTTGATTTCTCCATCAATGAGCGATGGTTTATTTTTGATTCCGGTGATCCAATTGGGGTCAGTATCAAAGTCTTCGTTAGCAGTTAAGTACAAGTCTTCATTACCAGATAACTTGCCCAATTTTTGTAAATTCATATCGGTTTCGGTTCCGGGAACAACAGAACCATTAGGATGTGTAACATGGAAGTGGGTGACAAACTCTCTGATGTCGTAAGGGTGATATCTTTCTTCCGAATACAAGTATACTAGTGGGGCGTAATCAATAACATAGGACGGGATTTCGCCATTTTCAAGGGTCTTTTGCGATGCCGATGGGAAACGAACAATCGGTGGCAAATGACGAGTATCGATCTTGTCGCCAGAAATGGATTCCATATCAATATCTTTATCGATTGATGCAAAGAAGTAATTTTGGCCCGAGACCTTAAACAGAGCTGATAGCACCAAACTCCCCCAAGATAACAAAGCAATAAACAACATGCTGAATCTTGTGTATAACAGCGTCACAGTGACGAGAAGTAGACAATCGTAATGGTAATGTAGAAGGTGTTTGTGTTACACAGAATAATGTTTACAATAAACTACTCTTTCCACATGGTCATCTGCAGATACACTATGAAGTATATGACAGATTGACTATGACGTAGCTGTTTGGTGCGATAATGAAATTTATACCGACAACAAGGTTCAGCATGAGTTGTGATTGGGGTTCGTATGCGGTGGATAATGATGATGTAGTATGATTGGTTGTATATCGTGAGGATGAGAAATAGTTGTTGTAGTTTGATTTGGTTCTGGTGGGTTAGAGATGGAATAGATAAGAAAAATATGCTCGGAATTACTGAAGCGTGGTACCAGAGCCAAGACGAAGAAAATGGAGAGAAAAAAAGGATGTACTTACACAAGTGATATTGTGGACACCGAAGATTCAATACAGAGGTTTATGGATGGCCGTCAAAGATACGTTCGATGTAGTCTTGTTTAGGTGGATTTTGTGTAGGGTGTCCCGTAGTGTGCATAATTGAGGGATGCCCAATACAGAGTACTAGCAGCCCGTTCGAATCCTCAAATTGAAGTGGTATGTACGATAGGGATTAGATTGACCGAACATTGCTAATGGATGAAACTCTCATGTTGACCTTTAGTGTCATATTCTGATATATATATATCTATATCACTGCACAGGGACCGAATAGGGTACACAAAGCAAATCGTTGGGCAGAGTCAACGGTTATTCAGATATTCAATTACGAGCTGTGCTATATATAGCCACAATAAGACGATACTAAACTAGTCTAGATACTCGCTGACTTGAGAGGATCGTAAATTGAGTCGGATCGCTATGCATACAAACAATCAGACGAAAGAGCTCTCGGTTATCAAACAGAAAAAGGAATAGCGTGTAACTATGACCCATGTAGACAGTAGAAACTACACGCATGTATAGAGAATGTACGAGGTCCCTAGCTGCTGCGACAATCATGCTTCTTCCACTAGTTTATGGATCGGTTCGGATTCAAACCAAAGGGAATGGCTATCAAGACCCAACCAAAGGCAGTCGCCCTTGTAACAATGCCCCGGAACCTTTATATATACAAAGATGAGAACAGAATAGCATATCCAGCAGTCTGACTTCTTTTCAATTTATGCATGCACCATCCACATTTAAGTGCAGCCGCTTAATATCGTAAATCGCACGCAGCATAACGGTGCCGGTAAAACGGTATTTACACATAGGAGATTGTTAGGCGGTCGTGTTGCAATTGGGTGGTAACAGGACTCCAACACGCTGATTGCAAGCAGCGCTTTAGTTGACTAGCTCTACCAAGCGTGGTACGGTACACAGTTTAAGCCCTGAAAATGGTTTCAAAGTGCTTCTTCGCACCGGGGATGAGTGGACATACTGTGGGGGCAGTCTCCGAAAACGGCAAAGCTGTAATACAATAGCGGATATCATTGCCTTTATCAGCTCAGATGTGCGCCTCAACTCCACAACCACCACAACATACAGAATGTTTCTGGAACTACGGACATTATGCCAAATACTCGAAGTCTATAAAACAACGTCTATTTTGTGAATAATTCTATTCAATTAGTTACAATTCTATTCAATTAGTTACAATTCTATTCAATTAGTTACAATTCTATTCAATTGGTTGCAATTCTATATAATAACATTAATGACTTAGAAAACAAAAACTTGGTCAGGCAATTTTGACACTGGTTTGGCCTTAGGGTAACCTAATTCCATTGCAGCCTTCTTCATGGCAGAAATCATTGGTGGAGGACCGCATAACAATAACTTGGTATCCTCGGTAGATTTAGGTAAATGCTTGTCAATGATCTCCGGAGTCACGAATCCAACAGATCCCTCCCAGTTTTCTGGAGCTTCATTCAAAACGTAATGCACAGAGAATCTCGATGGGTGTTCCTTGGCGTACTTTTCCAATTTCTCCTTCAATAAGATGTCCAGGTGAGTCACATTAGCGTAAATCAAGTTAATCTTAGTCTTGTCCTCGGGGTTTGACAAGATATGAGTAATGATTTGAAACATTGGTGCAATTCCAGTACCCCCGGCAATCATACCAAAAGACTTGACCATATTTGGAGTGTAGATGAATGCACCTTTAGGACCTCTAACATCGACAGTTTCACCGACTTTTTTAGATTCAACGTGTCTGGAGATGTTCCCGTTTTCATAGGTCTTGATAATCAAGTCAAAGTATCCCAACTCATCATCAGTAGAAATTGGAGTGTAAGATCTTACAACTTGCTTGTCACCAATAGTGGCCCCAATAGAGATATGTTGACCAATAGGCAATCCCAAACGGTGAGTAGAGCTTGGTAACCCAAATCTGTAGATACAAGTGTTGTGGCTGACTCTTGTCTTTTGAATTAATGGGAACTTTTGAAACTCATCGGGTTTTAACACAATAGCTGACTTTTTGGATTGTTGGAAAAAGTAGAGCACAACGAAACTCAAAATGATCGTGGCGAGGGTAACAAACACAACCACTGGATTAGGTTCAACTTCGGTCATCGTCAAGGTGTTTTCGATAAAGATAAAAAAACTGCCTCTCGAAAAAAGAAAAAGATTTCTTTTGCGTCGCTTTTATAATCTGTTCAACATTTCTGTTTATCCCACAATCTAATTTTTTAGTGATCCCAGACCCCCGTTACCCGGCCAAAGGCTTGTGATACCATCGTACCACATGAAACTATTTTGAAGATGCAAGAGACTGTTTCAGGCACACCTACGTCGCGGTCGCCATACTATAGGAATGGGTTTGTTACAATTATTCCTGATTGGTTCTTGTTGTTTTGCAATAAAATCTGTCCGTGTACAGAAGGCTACATTTGATCTCCATCTGACTACGTAAAATCATGGTACGACACTTACCTGACACACTTCAGTATTATAAACTATACCCAAATAGGCCATAACCTGAATTTGGCCCCGTACTACCCTATGTTTGTCCGGTTATGCGGTCGGGATCGTCCCACCAGTGTAACTACTAGAGCATATGCAAACGTCTGAACGGTTATACACGGTGGATTACACACTGTATAAATCTAGACCATATATTCATTTTGTGTTACCTGGACGTGTAATTCTCTATCTACTCATCGTTTTTACTCTTCACCTTCTTCTTCTTCACCATCTTCTTCTTCACCATCTTCTCCTTCAACGTTCCATTGACCCGTAATATCCCATCTCGACCCTTTGGCATTGATACTAACGTACTTGATAAACTTCAACACAGATGGGTCCCGCAACATCAACGTAATACTGTTCCATTTACACTGGTTTGTGTATAACACACTGTCGTCGTTTCCATCACTAGATTTATAGATTGCCGGATCATCCTCTTCGTTGTCTGAATCATCACGTTTGGTAGACATGCAAAGTTCGTACCCACCAAACTCTCCGGATTGCCAGTTCTTGGTATTCACTGCCGTAGGTGTCAAGTTGATGGTAGCTTCCAAGACCGCATTCAACTCCTTGTTATTTCGCGCGATCTGTTTCTCTGTAGTGGTTGCCAATATGAAATCTTGCCCTGGTCTGAATCTTCTAACCAATATTTGTTCGGATGTAGTTACGAGACTGGTGACTTTCTTTAACCATTTTTTAAATACAACCGACGTCAAGAATGATGCCAATTCACACAATTTACCGTCAGCAGTCTCCCCAGCTATGTAGTTGAAATTGGGTAATTCTTGTGGACCGATGTTATTGTGCTTGTTGATGTCTTCTTTGGTGATGGCCATTTCGGTTTTACCATCAATATACATGTATCTTTGTTTATGAGGAGGAATTGAGCATTTCCAAGGGCTTGGGATTTCTGCAGAAGTTTTGGGTGTTGGCTCATTCAACTCCACATCCCGAATTTTGTCTTTCAATACCTTTGCAAACTCTTCGGTCAAGAATTCGTTAATTTCAACAATTGACTCGTCGATGAAATTCTCTGCAAGTTGCTTGAGATTAGCTTCAGACAAGTAGGCGGCGTTGACATATTTCTTTAAATATGCCAATTCGTCTTCAGAAAATGTTTGGTTCTCTTCAAACTCACGCAACTTCGATAATTGGAAAACCGATAAATCGTCTCTGAATGGTTTAGGAAAGTCAAACTCTTGTAATTCTTTCGATTGAAGCTGTTGTAACGTCGATTTGGCTTCTGTTTGTTCTTGTTCACCACTAATGTACCCTGGTTCACCAGGTTGAGGGATATGAAACCACCCTTGAATAGACAAACGATGCTTGTCTTCCCGAACTTCCTCGACATCGTGGAATGAAAGACCAGGCTGGACTGTAAAAAATGCTATTTGGTTGAATTGTGGTACCAATTTTTCAGAAAAGTCCGGATGTGGAACATTGGGCACAATGGCTGGGAACAACCGCAACCCTCCACCATATTGAGACTTCCATACTCTATCAGGATCTGGCAAATACAATATAAAACTCACTCTTCTAGATCCAATAACGTCATCGTGAGTCAAAAGATGACACCCTTTTGTATAAGTGTTGATCGACATATCAGTCTTGACACCAGATAACTTGCCACATCCTGTGACTCTGGAAACCACATCTCTGAACTCCTCAGAATAAATTGCTGCTCGCAACTTGTACAAATTTGGCAATCTTGAGAGATCGTTCCAGTCTAGCCCAGAAAGATTAGCCAAGTCTCCAGATTGGTATACTTTGTAGATATCAGTTTCCTTTTTGGTGAAAGCAATTTCCGAAAGCACCTCTTTACGCACTGCTCTCAATAAAGTGTCATCAATTAAATCACGGATTGTCCCCCAACTGAAAGGTTGTGACTGCTGGACTTCTTTTTCTAACTGCAGTTGGAAATCATCTTGCCAAATTTTCAGGCTGAAAGAATCTTTAATTTGTTCCTTAGTGAAAGTTGTGTCTAGTTTCTTGTCGACAGTGCCATTTTCCAAGGATTCTCCTGAACGTTTCGACATTGTTTCGATGCTATTCTAAAAAATTTTAACAACACCGAATTTTACCTACTTCTACATCCTAAAACCACACCATTATACGATTTTTCCGATGAGGGTCGCAAAACCACGCTATGGGAAATGTGCGAAAAAGGTTAAATTCTATACGGATTTTGATAATTATGATGAAGTAGCTCTGTCTGGCGGGATCATACTGTTTAGAGTGAAAATTTGACTGTCTTAGCAAGTTCGGTTTCATTTCTAACTACAGTGTTTAGTGTTGTCGCAAAATGTGTCAAACATCTAGAAATAAGGTACTGACCCACGTGATAACGTCGAAAAACGGAAAATGCGACACAACTACCACTAGTGGTTGAAAAGAAGTAGATTCTCTGGTGGCAGATTCTCTGCGGCTCTAGTTTTATCATTGTGAGTGGAAGGTTGTATGGCGATTCATATAACAATCTCTTTCTCCGTTTAGAGTCTTACTGACTTCCGATTGTGCCACGTCCACCAGCTACTGTAGATTCTTCAATCCATGGTAGCGCGCTAGAAAATAGAATTGTGTGGTGAGAGTCACCGCGCTTACACACCAAATAAAAAAAAAAAAATCAACCAACTATTGAGTAAGGTAATGTTTTATATGGTAGCGCTCCACCAAATCTGCACCCAAGTGACACAAAACCCAACTTTACCAGTCCTCGCCGCGCATACCTTTTTCTGCGATTGCATTCCGGTTCCGGGACACGTGATTTTGAGCCATTGTTTGACTCATCAACTAAAAAGTGAAAAATTATAAGAACCGCTTTAGAGTCATAACCACTGGAAAAAAACGTTTCATATTCTCGTTTAGTATCGACGGAACTTCATTGTTGTTTTGCTACCAGAAACACATTTCAAATAATTATCACCAATGTCTGCCAATTTACAGCTGCAAAAATCGTACAATTCTGTGCTAGATTTAAAGTCGGCCCAAGCCGATAACTGGGTAGTCCAAAAGTTTGGTGGTACTTCTGTTGGGAAATTTCCTAAGAACATCGTCAACGACATTGTCAAGGTATTTAACGAGAGTAACCATGTTGCTGTTGTGTGTTCTGCCCGTTCATCACAAACGAAGTCTGAAGGTACTACTTCGCGATTGTTGAAGGCCGCTGATTTGGCATCAGATAACAAGGACTATGCCCTGATTTTACAGTTGATTGAAGACGATCACGTAAATAACGCCAAAGCCAATGTGTCCAACCAGCAATTGCAGGATCAATTGATCCAGGATACTCAACATGAAATAGAACGTGCCAAAGAGTTATTGAGAGCAAGTCAGATTATTGGAGAAATTTCTCCAAGAACTCTCGATTCCATCATGTCAATTGGGGAAAAATTATCATGTTTGTTTATGTCTTGTTTATTGAACGATTTAGGGGTTCCAGCAAAATATATCGATTTATCTGATATCATCCCATTAAATCATGATTTCTCAAAAGGGTTTGATGACAACTTCTACAAATTCTTAGCCCAGGAATTGGGAAGAAGAGTCGCAGAATGTTCCGCTGAAGGCAACGTAGTACCGGTTTTAACTGGGTATTTCGGTGTTGTTCCTGGTGGGCTTTTGAATGGGGTCGGTAGAGGGTATACTGACTTGTGTGCTGCGTTAGTGGCTGTTGGAGTCCAAGCAGAAGAATTGCAAATTTGGAAGGAAGTTGATGGTATTTTCACTGCAGATCCAAGAAAGGTTCCTAATGCTAGATTATTAGATTCGGTCACTCCAGAAGAAGCTGCGGAATTGACTTATTATGGATCTGAAGTTATCCACCCGTTCACCATGGAACAAGTTATTAAAGCAAAAATTCCAATCAGAATTAAAAACGTCGTCAATCCTACTGGCAGAGGAACTATCATCTATCCAGATAATGTTGGAAGAAGAGGTGAAGAAACTCCACCACACCCTCCAGCAGCCTACGAAACCTTATCACCTCGTTACATTGCATCTCACAAAAAGAGAAGTGCTACTGCCATTACTGCCAAACAAGAAATTGTTGTTGTAAATATTCATTCAAACAAAAAGACGTTGTCTCATGGGTTCTTAGCACATATTTTCACTACCCTCGATAATTTCAAACTTGTGGTGGATTTGATTTCCACATCGGAAGTTCATGTTTCTATGGCATTGCAAATTTCTGATGATGAAGAAATTGCATTGAAACATGCCATTTCTGAATTACGGAAAATGGGTACTGTTGATGTTACTCGTAATATGACAATTGTGTCCCTAGTTGGAAAACAAATGGTAAACTTTATTGGTATTGCGGGCAATATGTTTAAAGTGTTAGCTGATGAAAAAATCAATATTGAAATGATTAGTCAAGGGGCTAATGAAATCAATATTTCGGCAGTTATCAATGAAAAGGATACCATCAGAGCGTTGCAATCGATTCATGCCAGATTATTAGAAGGTTATGGCAACGATGACTCGTCTGCTGTTGACGCTAGACTCCAGGCTTTAAAAGTACAAAATTGACTTACAATGGAAAAACATTTTGATTATCGGATAACCAAACTTATAGACATCATCATCGCATACAATACTAGCATATAGACTCAAACAATATAAATCATTAATATTGATATACGTATACACTTTGTGTAGATTCCAATATCATCTTAAACCAAAAGAACAGTACACAACTTGAGACTACATCTAGCAATTACACGATGGTGGTGTAGACTGAATCTACCAATTGACAATACTAGTCTGAAAAGTAGCATTCGGGCAAATCAAATATCGAAATCTCCTGATTCACTTACATTGCCAGCAGACTGCTTCGATTTATCCTCGATTAAACCTTCAAACTTTTCAACCATTCCACCCAATAACTCGCTTGCGACCTTGTGGTATGCTAATTGTGCTCTAATCAATTCCAATATTTCCTCTAATGGCTTTGCATTTTCCAACACGTTTTGCATGATGTTGATAGCATCTTCAACGGTATTGGCGAATTCATCTTCAGCCTTCTCCAAGTTGACTCTTAACTGTGATTCTCTTGTAGGTTGGTTGCAATTGGCCAAGTTGGAATTTGCCAAATCATAATCAATTCTCTTTTGTTCAACCTTCTTTTGGATATTGGTGGATTGACTAATTAATTGGCGTAGAGTAGTTTGTAAAGGCTTGTTAAATTTCGATTGAATCAATTGATCTTGTCCTAATCTAGCATTGCCAATCTTGTTCAAGTTGGTTGAATACAATTCAAGGCCAGCTATAAGTGGGTCATTCGAGTTGTTAGGGGCCAAGATAGCTGGGTCTGATGCCCTACTTAAAGCATGATACAAAGTCTTTGGAGGCACAAATTCATTGTTATTGTTCACTAATGCTGCCTGAGCTTCAGCTGGAGTGGTTGCCTTGGACAAATTGGTTACCTTGGAAGTTAAATTTTTCGAGAAATCATTGAGCGATTCTTGAAGATTGGAAGGATAGTCGTAACTTTCGTTATCATAGTTGTTTGTGACTTTCAAAAGGTTTTTGTATAAACTTTCGATATTGTTGCATTTCTTTACCAACTCAACGTACTCAGATGGCAATTGACTGATCTCGTTTTCGTTAACTTTACCTATCTTTTCCTGAACCATCCGGGAAGTCCTTTGGGCAAATGGAACGACTTCATTGTTAAACTCCGTGGAGAGCTTGTCACCAAAGTTTTTCAAATCTTTGGTAAAACTTGCGAAATTGAACGACATTTTGTACTCTACAATTATACTTGTTCTTTATCTTTTTCTGAAGCTAATTTATATTTTTGTCTACACAGGACATACCGAGTATTTCTGCATTGGATCCAAAAACTAAAGTAGATTGAGAATTAATAATATTACTGTAGACTTGGTGAGAGAGTTAAACTGATGGATGGGAGTATCATGGTACAATACGTGTCAAGCTGTAGATTAAATTAATGTATTTTGTTTGCAAGATCAATTTTTTGGATTTTTTCAAATTTGTACAGAAACTATAGCAATCTAGTATTGTATAGTTCTGATTATTTTAGTATGGTTTTATTAAGAATTGACCAGGATCAACAGGTTCTGTTTACAGTATCATATTCAATTATCTGGTTAATTTTCATTGTTAATAGTTAAGCATAGCCTTTTTTCAAGAACCACCGCCCGTTATGGCGCAGTAGGAGCCTATTACTGGAACACTTCTATAAAATTCGATAAAAGCTTCTAGAATTATTTATTTAACTCAGAACTTGTTAAACCTTTATAAATGAAACCATTGTAAGTAACACGGACTCATTCACTAAAAATTCCAAACTCGGTAAATTTTAACATGTCATGAATTGACAATTTTACGATTAAATCACAAATTCCACTTAATGGAGACAAATGGCGTAAGATTATACAGATACACAAAACAACTAATGTCAATTCCTTCCAAATTTCTTTTAGGACTTTACTATGTAAAGATGAACCAATGAAAGATGACATCTTTGCATTTGTTCCGAAATTCGAAAACTATAACCTTCACAATTCTTGAAATTTCGAGTTGATGGAATGTGTTGGAATCTCCAAAACAACCCTTTGCTATTACCGATAAAATCACTTATAGATACCGTGCATTAAACAGTTTTGCTTAATAGAACTTAGTGAATACATCTCTTAATACAAGTACATGCAAGCCAATGTGCATCAAGATAGGCTAATTTTGTACAGTTTCTAAAAATACTTCAATTGTGGATTCCAAACTAGACGAATAGACAAGTACATATTATAGAAGTAATTATACGACAAAGTTGGTTGGAGCCCCGATGGGTATGCCATTTTGGGGAGTGTTTCACATAAATCATTCCTGGATCATCATGATAGTCAACATAGTTGCCATGGGCAATAATTGCACTATTTAATTTGATGTGTTGCTCGATATAAATGAACAAGATAATTACTTGTCATAGGCTTATATAAACATAAGGTACACACAAAACAACACTATTTGTTGCTGTGTTTTTCAGTAGATAAGCAAATCACAGAAATCAATAACAGTCGAACAAATTCAAAAAAACTTATGCCGCGATCTTTCTCACGAGAGATAAACCCAATCAAGCGTGTATACTTCCTGATATTACGGGAGATGATGACTCTTTGACACAAAATGCTTATTTATTATGATATCCTTGAGAATTGTTGAAGCAATTCCGAAGATTGTGAATAAGGTAAGTCATCTGATCATTAAGTTATAGTACAATCGTGTTAGATATTCTTGAATCCCATCTCAAAATAAATTTGTCCACGTCGTCGTTTTCAACCTGAAAAACGCACAATTAAAATAAGTAACTTTCAATTAGATATTCTTTTCAGCAGATCAATTAGAGTTCATCTTCGTCAAAAATTTCATCATTCAAATAATTTACCAATTGGCAGGACTGATACTCGTCAATGACATTCATAATGGATTCTCTACATTCATTGAACATTTCTAATACGCGTACCTTTTCTTCTCGGGCGTTTGATTCTGTGTATGAATTAATATAAGCTTCACGCTTCACTAATAATTCGTACTGCTTAATAATTCTCTTAAACACATCAATAATTGAAGTGTTATTGGACAACTGTACACCTGTTATTTGTTTTGGATTTTCAGTTTTCAAGAAAGCTGGCCTTTTCCCATTGACCATTTGTACTGATGATGAAGCCCAGGGGACAAAATCTATTCTTTGTCTTGCTTTCAACGCCCCTTTTCTAATTTCTTGTTGACTTAAATTATTCCCGATAAGATAGTTCATTACAGAGATATATTTAGGAATTTCTGTCACTCGATTCATTTTATATTGATCATTCAACAACTCTAATATAATATCGTACTCATTCATATTGTGTCTGTTTGATGTGAATGGTGCAATTGAAGCCGATAAAAACTTCAAATCAGGTGTCGGTATTAAAGATGAAAAGATAGACTCATAAGAACTGTACATGTAGTTAGGAAATCGAAACGGATTTGATATGTTTGCGCAAACATTGGAAATTAGTTTATTTGTGAGTTCAAAAGCAGCATCGCTTTGGTGTCTACTATTATGAAATAATAGATTTTCCATGGAGTTTAACGCATCATTGTGAAACACGATTGAAGCATCACTAAAATCTATCAATCTCTTTAACGTCAAAATTGTATTATAAGGTTGAACCACCACATCAGACGTTTTTTCATTGGACGGGAAAATCAGAAACGTGTTGATTAGTTTTTTACTTCCATATCTATCATTCAATGTTTCCAAAATCAAGGAACCCACACCAGACCCAGTTCCTCCTGCTACAGAATGGAACAATTGGAAGTTATTGAAGTTGTCACATTTGTCAATTTCTCTATCAATGAGATTTATTAAGTCTTCTTGATGCGATAATCCGTATGAATAACCATTTGACCAATTGTTGGCAGCACCATTTCCCTTCTCACTCAAATGCACGTTTCGAGGATTCACCATTGGCAATGCGTGGGTGACTTTATTAACAACGGAAGGCTCTAAATCTATCAAAATGGAACGGGGAGTATATTTTGATTGATCTGATAAATTGAAGAATATTTCAGGACGATGGCTTTGTGCATTGGTGGTATCGGTGCTAGATTGTTCGATAGCACCATCTGGGTTGATGCCATGGTCATTCGCTAATTGGTTCCAGTATTGCAATCCAACCTGATTCCCGCACTGTCCAGCGTGTATTGAAATAGTCTCACTGTCTTGTTAGTAAATAAACTACACAACTGAAGACGCAGTTCGCTTCATTTGAAGAATTGGCGATACGTACCCAGGCATTATACAACTAAAAATGTGGTGGTAATTAATGTATCCAATCCAATCCAAAAAAACGTGCTCGTACAACTAGGATCAAGAAACTCAAATATCAACCACACCACTCTGGAACTGAAAACTATGGATTGTTTCTGCTACAAATTGATTTTGGTTAGGTAAAATAAACATCAGTATTTTACATACAGGAATTCACGTAAAGGTTTGGCGTAAATACAATTTGTGCGATTTCAATATCAAGCGTAAACCATTACAAACTGTATAGTGCGAGTAACGCAAAGAGTATTGCGATGACAACTTCATGGAAATAACATGAAGGTTTAGTGCACAGCTACAAGGTAAATATTAATTCACAGACTATTATTTCGAATCTACTAACAAAATATAAACGGATGAAGAGATAATTTAGGTATTATGACTGACCAGCAGAGATGATATTTTTAACCGATTAGTAGTTGTAAGATCTTCTTCTCTTCTTACAGACAACTGGGGAAGTTGTAGTGGAGGTGGCAATGGTGGTTGGAACGGTGGAGATGGTTGCACTGTCAGTGGTACTTTGGGTAACAGTAGTCAAAGTAGAACCGTCACACTTACCGAAAGCAGCAGCCAAAGCGTTAACAATAACAGTCTTGAAGGTAGAAATGTTCAAGAAGTTTTCGATCAACGATGGAACCAAACCAGAGGAAATAATTGCTTCGATCAAAGAGCCGAAGTCAATAAGGTTTTGTTGAAGTAATTGTTGAATCAAGGAAGCACCGAAAGAGTAGAAGTTGTCGTCAACAACTAAAGCATCAACAACAGAGTTAGCTAAACCAGAGTTCTTCAAGGATTCCATCAAAGAAGTAAGGATATCACCAGTGGTATCTCTTGTAACTGGAGCAACTTCATCTCTTCTGATGATTTGAACTTCGTATTCCATGTATTCTCTCTTCTTCAAACTGTTCAAGATTTCGGAAGCCAAGTCACCAATGTAGTTCAAAGCAATTTTATAAATTTCAGCGTAGAATTGACAGTCACTAATCAAGTTTTGAATAACAGAAACAGCCAAACCAGAATCGTTTAAGGACTTTAACAAAGTAGACAAGTTGATAACACCAGATTTAATGACATCGATAATAACAGTTTGAGCAATTTTACTCAAATCTGGATCGTCAACAAAGTATTTAATAATTGCTGGAGCCAAGTCGGTAGAGTTGATAGCAGTCAAAACATCAGTGACAATTTGACTTTCTCTCTTGCTTAATTCATCAACGGAGTAAGTATCTCTCTTAGCGGTGAAATCGTCTAAGCTGGCAATAGCAAAGTTGACGACGTCAACTTCTCTTTTAGATAAACCAGATTCGGTTTCAACTGTGGCTGGAGCAGCGGCAACAGTACCAATAGTGGCTAAACAGAGAGTGAAAGTGACTGGACTAAACTTCATTGTTAATGTAATAGAACGAGTTGTGCTATTGGATGAAGAGAAAAAGTAATCACCATGATGGCTGATGTTCTACTTATATAGAATTTTTCTATTTGATCTTCCGTTTCTGGTAATGACGTACAAAGCACCCATACTTCCCTTTTCAGTTAAGTTAGGTGTACTTTTCAAGTAACTATTTAGTTGCGAAATTTTTTATTGTAGCAAAATTCCTATTTGGGTATAGTAATTTGCAACACAAAATATTTCCGCTTTGGGTAAGAGAAGAATGCGAAAACTATACAACCAGAAGTTTACGAGGCACTATTGCCTCCAGTGTATACCGACAACAGTATGATACCTATAGTATTTCCATGGTTGCTGTGAAGAATTAAATTGATACAATATAGCCAATTGTCGTCTGTGTCACTTTGTTTGATTAAGAGATTATTGTGCATCGTAAAGCAACCGTAAACAACAGGCTAAGCAGGCAGGATCATTGGATAAACGGCAAATAAAATGCAAGGATGTTTTTACTCAAACTGGGTGTATTCCAGATTTCAAAACTAGTAAAAGCTCAACACCACCGTAGTTTACATTCCAACTACCATCTTGGCGCCCGATGCAATTAATGTCTATATTTGGAAAAAAAAAGTTTGAGATGCAGGTATGGACCCTTGCAATTCTCAAGTCTGGGGTCCATTTGCAGGAGAATGGGAGGTTTCGTCAGTAAACACCAGGTAGAGCACCCCCTTACATCAAACAATTTATCATAAGCAGCTAACTCCTAGAAAACTAGTGGCTTGCCTGATATGGAATTATTGCACCGTTATTTGTTATTTGCGAAAACTCGTACTCTTTTCTCATTGTTATACACATCGTAACGCCTCTTGCTGGTAAACAATATTGCCCAGGCTTTGCACTTTTACCCACAATAGGTACTGAAGCAGGGTAAATGTTTCACCTGGATATTAATTGTGCTGTTGATGGTTCATAGTCGGAAATTTGAATGGTCAACGGTTTTACCTCTTTTAGATAACGGCAGAATGCGTTTTTCCAGAATCCAAGCACACATGTTCTGGACTCACATTCATGCACCATCGTACTCTCGGCTATTTTGCTACAGCCGATTTAAAGTTACCGGGGCATATAGTGTGTAGAGTAGTCAGCTTCCCAAAACACACCGTAATACTATATGTGTAATTGAAAGGCTTGGTTTGGATAACTACTTAGAAATTTACTTAAAACTGCTTTGCAATTGCTGCCAACCTTTATCATGGTTGAAATTCATATGGCCAGAACATCAAGAATGGGTCGGTTAGATTAAATCCCTGAGCCATATCTTGGCTGATCGGTAGAATCAAGAAGATCTTAGAACCGAAGCTTCCAGTTCGACCGTTGCAATATAAGATACAATACTAAAACTTTGTGTTCAAAGTTTGAGGCAATCAAGATTGCAAGAGTCAAGCCAGCGTTCCAAAACATGGCTTATTCCACGAACGTTACTCGTGTTGACAATATGCTTCAAGAAAGACCCAGTGGCTTGATACAACCACATCTGGCACCACCAACACATTAGAGACTCCAAACATAAATACGTTTCAATAGCACACAAAGCCTATAGGTCAAGAGCAATATTCTACAGCTAGAGATATGTATTACTAGTGCATTGCACAGAGTGGTGGATGTTACGGCAAGATCCAGCTCACAATTTAACCGTGCAAAATCTACAATGCCCATGGCCGAATTATTTTAGTGTAGCATTCGTTCCCTTTGATATTGTCCACACGCTATATATCCACAGTCTATTAGGTATTGACATGTGTTCATGTATCTCCATCTAATTTAGCGGGGACTAACTCTCATTCTTGTGGTTGTAAAGATCCGTGCCTCAAGCTTGTAAAGATCTTTTTGTACTAATACAAGCTTAGTGTGGAAGTCTACGTTGCTGTGGTTCTGACTGGCACTCTACGTCATTTCAGCTGGCAGAGTTCGCATTGATGCCAGCACCTATCATCACCGTATTTGATTCGCACTGTATTGCCCTAAATCTTCATCTTCTCATTTACATACACACTACAGATAGCAACAGGAATATCCAGTGGTTCCGATATTGTTGCGTCAAGACATTACTGAATTTTAGTAAATGAAAAATATCAGTTGCACTTAGTTTCTTTTCACCCTCTAATAGCAGATAAGTGACATCACTAAACCTAGGGCGATTTCTCTGTAACAATTGGTTTACGATAAGGTGTACATAGTCAAGGGTTGATACACATCATCAATTCAATTTTGGCTGCACAGAAGTTTAATATACGAGAGACATTTTACTGGTGGAATACAATTACTGTTCATTAGATATCATTGGCCTCCCCAATTGTGGTATTAGTTGTGTAATTAGTTTCATTTGAATATGACTGCACTCTGGACCATTGGGTTGGCGCTCTTGGTTATATATGCTGGTATGCTCTTCTTCTTGAACCTCATACCGCATATATCAGTGAAATCATTCGGATGGTTGAGTTTGAAATATATCACCATTCAAACACCCAAACGGAAAATTACCATTCACAAACTCAAGATCACTTTCAGATTATTCAACAATACTGCGAAACCATTCCATATTGAGCTTTCTGATGTTGAAGTTCGAATCCTTGCTACCCCCAATGATGGCTCGACCAAAAAGAAACATGCTTCTGCCAAACTTGCAAATAAACTTGTGGGTCCATTATCATTTACCATGCCGAAGTGGCTTCATGATGGTATAATGAACACGGGAATCATTAACAGCTTTCACATTCACTTCTTTAGATTCTCAGTAATTCACGAACGGACCGACAAATCGTTGCATTTGTTCCTGGAATACACAAGAATTGAACCATGTCGCCATACTGAGATATCTAGGTTGACATTTATGACATTGAACGGTTGGATCCGTGATCACAATCATCCAGCAGCAGAAGCTCGGATATTCAGATCTATTGAGTTTGCAGTTGAATTTAACATTGTTGCCTTTTGCCCTATTAAAACCCCAAATAAAATGCAATTGACCTTTGATGGTTTTCAAGTCAAAATATCATTGGGACAAATAAGCTTTCCATTGGAGTCGTTTGGTTTGAAAAATCGAGTCCAGAATTTAATGCGTGAACGGGCCGAAGCTCGTAAAAACGAAAGTAAAGTTTCTGTTGTCCAAAAGGAAAAGAAGCCATTTAGGTTTGATATATTGGACACTATTCTAGAATTATGTGTTTCTGTTGACTTCAAACTTGAGGACTTTGAGTTACAATGGGGTAATTTTAACGTCGAAGTTAATAACTTTTCCCTCAACTTTAGTAAAGAACAATCGCTCAAGTTTCAAAAGACTGTTTCCAAACTTGATATGTATATGTCATCATTGAAGTTGTCAGAAAAGAATTACAAATGTCTAGAATTGCCCTCATCATCATTCACTTCTGAGGCAGATATTCATGAACTAGTCGATAGTTTGATCCATTTAGGTGATTCAAACATTAAAAAATCGATTAATTCATATTTCTTTTTGACCTTTACAAGACCAAGAATCAATATATATCATGATCAAATTGAAGGAATTTTATCATTGACAGGCAAAGCAAAAACTAAGTCGAAATCAAAATCGTCTGACAGCCAACGCTCACTTCAATGGAGACAACAACTCTTGCATAAATTGCATGCTTTCTCAGTTAAGTTGGTTATTGTTGACTTTTTGTTAGTAAACCATTCATTGATGCCCGACCATGACCCAAATATTCCCTTCAAAAGATCATCGAAAGACAACCTTATTTCAACTTTTTCAATTCTGTCTATTATTCATAAAACGTATACTAGAGTATACCGTGATTTAGATAAAAGGTCTAAAACTGAAAGAAACCAGATGCACAGCATGTTTTTAGTTAAAAATTTGAGGTTCAATGCTTTAGGAAACTCTGTTCATTTTCCAAAATTAAGCACAGTAGCTAATTTTGATGTGGAAAGAAATGAGCTCACAATGAAGTTTCAAAGTAAGGCTTTGAAAATGAGGTCTGTGAACAGTGCAGTTTTCCATTTGGTGAGAGAATTTGGTAATAGAAGAATTATCAACTACAATAACAAGTATAAATATTTATACTCCAATGAGAGCTCGGTGCCCAAAAAATATCTAGAAGAAGAGTATACGAATTATGTTCCATATGTGGAGCTTTTCAAATTAATTTCTCCAGTCGTCAAACGAATCAAATTTACAATATCAAGTATTCAAGCCGATATAATTTGTAAAGACGATTTGCCATCACATGTGATACATGATGAGAGAATGAATAAAGAAATTGACCTTGGTGATTTCAAACGAGGCGTTTGTGTCAGGCTAGATGAATTTGATTTCACGTATAAACTTGCAAAGGAAGTTTTTGATATCAAAGTAAAGCAATTCCAATGTTTCACACTTTCCGAATATTTTAATGAATACATTACAGACTTTGATGAGGTAGAGGAGTATAAAGAGAGTGATTCCGAATTTAGTGATATTTCAAGTGTCAATTCATCAGAGTCAGTTACACGGGATGCAAATGAAGATGGCACTGGGTGTAAGCGGATAAAACGAGTTCTTGGCCTTCGAGATTTACGCTTGTCTAACTGTCAAAAAGACGGTGAAGATATAAATAAGCTTAACTTGGTAATACCAGAAATTGACGGTCGGATAGATTTATTCTTTGTCTGGTGTGCTTTCTATGCAAAAACATTGGTGAAATCTTTTGCACCAACCGTCAAGAGAAAGATCAGTAAAGATGAGGTGAATAAGGTTGTTGGTCCAAAACGAGTAGTGAAACTTGATGTTCTGGTTGAGTCTGCCGCATTTGTCATGAGAATACCCAATGGAGTGGACGTATTGTTTGAGATTGATAGCTTAAGATTCAGAAACATTATTGTTTCTAAAACATGTGTACTCAAAAATGCCAGATTATATGTTGTTCAACCAGCAACCAAGATGTGGTCAAGATTTATCACCATCAAAGAGCCCACCGTTAACGTTAATCTCACACATAAAATGGAGAATTCCACATTCAAAATCGTTACGAAATCTATTCGGTTTAATGTGCCCTACATGTTTGCCGTGTATACCGTGATTGACAACTTCATTACATTTTTTAAGGCAATCAAGCAAATAAAGCATAACTTCAATAATTACTCACCAAATATTAAAGATTATTTAAGAATTTTACCACAAGCAAGAGAAGCAATCAAGCTACCACAAATTGATATTAAAACGACCACATTAGGGATTACCCTAGAAAATGATCCATTTGAAACTGAGCTTTCGTATATTTTTGAATTAGGTGCAGTTGAACAAAGAGAAAGAATAACGAAACTCAAGCTTTTTGAAAAACATGCTGCAGAATTGTTGTCACAGGTTGAGCCCACAGATGAAGAGAAGATTGAATTGACTGAAGAATTGCCAACCAAAGGGAAGGGAAATTTCCTTAAACACCCACTTCTGGCCATATTCAGTGGGGACTCAATTAATCACAAGCCTAAGCGTCCACTTTTCAAAAACAAAGAAAATATTGCTATGGGCGCAGTTTACGATAAATTACCGGATACTCCGTCAAATAAAATAGAACTCGAGATAAGCAAAGCAAAAGAAATTTTAAATGAGCATCTTTCAAACTCATGGGTACAAAAGTTCAAACTCTTCAGACAAGTCAAAAATAAGAATTGGAAAGATAGGAAGAAGCGTGCATGGGGAGACGATAAAATCAATAAATTGGTAGTCGATAAATACGACATTTTGGATTATCCTGAAGGTGCACACTTATTTGGTGCTGTGTTTCGGCACGTTGATCTTACATTGGATAAAGCCAAAATCCCAGATGTCGACGACTTCTTGTATACTTATGCACAAAAGCAACCAAAGTTTATATACTCCATTTTGGTGCCAATATTCATAGACCTTAAGGCTCATTCATTTACTTCTTTCTTGAAGGACTATCCATTACCACTAGCATATTTTCCATCAAATTCAAAATCGGATGCCACAGCCGTACATTTGCATGGAAACTTTGTCGTAAATGAAAGATTGGTCACAAAACAGGAAGAAATGAGGCATATTTTTGTACCATTCTCTCCTGCTGCACCTAGACGTGATTTATCAGATGTCTTCTATTCTGCTTTCATTCCTAGAACATTACAAACCGTGAAATTCACTACTGATTTGAAGCTTGATTTAGTTTCTGAAAGACCCTGTATACTTTCATGGTGTAAATCATACCTGCCAGCTATTCTGTCAGCTGCTAGTGCTTTAGACAACTTTACAAAGCCACCTGTCGATGATAGTCCTTTAGGTTGGTGGGATAAGTTCTCGCTCATATTGCATGGTAAATTGGTGACAAGGGTAAAGAATGAATTATGTCTCCACATTAAAAGTTCTACCAATCCCTATGCTTTAATGGGAGATGCAGCTGGGTTTGTATTCAGCTGGAAAGATGATGTCAGTTTGAAAGTAAATGATACCGATAATAGCCGAGAATTGATACAACTAGACAGTAACGCTTTTGTCCTTGCAATTCCTAACTATTCCATTCAAGACAAAAAGTTGTGGTCTTCATTCTTTAATGAAGTTGAGGATCCCGATATCTATCTTGATGAATCTAAAAGATTCCATAAAAAAGTTGTCAAACTATCTTCAGCAGATCGAGTTCGTTGGATATTTGGTATGATATTCGAAAGAAACAAGGATGAAACCATCCCGGCCTCTCCAAACAAGGAAAGAGTATCAACATTTCAACCACACTATGAAGTCGATATAAAGAATCCCGCATTTCCAAATCACCCAGACTCATACAAGACATTCCGTTCCAGTTATATACATATGGCGTTTACTGTGAAATCAACTTCTGGAGCCGGCGATTGTTTCAACGCAGGTTATTTCACGCCATACACATTACTGTACTTTTTTAGCTGGTGGCATAGTATCCATGGAGGAATTTCATTGCCCATAAAAGGAGGAAATTTGTTCAGTCAAAAGGACCCTATAAAACAAAAATCGCACATTAACATGGGAAAACATATTGTTACAGTGAAATACCTATTTCAATTTGATCCATTAATGATCTCCCACTTGTATATGCATCCTTCAACCGTTGACGATGAAAGCAGGGTTGCTTTTACAGGTTTGAAAGCCAGGTTTAGCAAGTGCACTATAGATTTACATCAACGGAAGCAATTGCTCACGTATGTGAATAAAAATTTGAATATTAGCAACAAGGTTCCTCATTTGAAAATGCATCGTGGTGAAATTAATACCGACAATGCCGAGCTCAAGATTGTTAACGCAATTTTTAATGATAGATCCGTACGGGGTCAATTGTTAGCTGCTATGGCTGGAATCAAAAAGCACAAGAATCCTGGAGCAGCTGCTCCAACAGAAAACATCAACACTTTTGATGAATGGATCGCAGCTTCTGAAGTGTCTGAGAATGATTATTCGTGGGTAGATGCTGAAGATTTCATTGAGTTAGAAGTAAAAGAACAGCTCTCACCTTATCCAAAAATCAGAATTGCATCATTTTGCACCTCTCCAAAATTCAGTTATTTCAGAGAGTTTGAGGATGCTGATCAGGGCCGATATCCATTTGGGTACGAGGACTCTCATGATTGTACAATAGGTATCGAAAATCCAGAGAATACTCAGGCAGCATTGTTGAGTAACCGAATCATTAGAATAAAGCGAGACATGACAGCCGTCAAAGAAAAACTATTAGAAGAACCAACAGCACTGCCAACAAAACGAAAAGAATACGAAAACGACCTTAGCCTTTTACAGGAGAAGCTTGAAGTGGTAGAATCAATTTGGGAAAGTTTTACTGGTGAATCTATTCTGGGAGCATCATCGTTCACGTCAAGAGGAGGAGAATCTGGACTTTTAAAACCCAAAACGAGAACTTTGTCAGTCTATTCTAGCCATATGTCAGATGAAGGAATTAGGATTGCAAACCAAATAGACCCAACGGCATCCAAATTCCGGAATAGGTTTATTGTTCATAATTTGCAACTTACATGGAACAACCAGATAAAGCATTACTTCACTCAGTACTTACAGAAAGTCAATGACCGGAAGTCGAGTGTTTATTTCATGAGTAAACAAGCAATTGATTTTGTTGAGAATACAATAAAGCAAAATATTAAACCCCCTTTGAAAGTTGACTTGGAGGATATAGTTTTCAACCAGGATATCAAACGCGGAGACGACGTGGTTGATGAATTTTACGACCATATTGATGAACGGGATACAGAACAGGAAGAGGCTGAAAGCAGATATTTGATCAAATTTATTCATCCTCAAATTCAGTTGGTAAGCGATGAAGAACCTGATGCGTGTGTTATTGTGACCTCAAGAGATTTGCAGATGCGTATTGTAGCAATTAGAGTGAAGGACAGTTCACAAACCATCAATAAAACCCTCGAAACAGAAGGGTTAATTGAGAAGAGATATGGGGTACTCTTTGAAGATTATCAGGTATTTGTCTTCAAGCAAAACGACCTTCCACTGATACCAATTTACTACAGCAACTTGAATGCAGACGACTCAAAGACATGGCCACCTTGGTTAGAGAATGAAGTTTGCTACGAATTTTCTGGGGTTCACAAGCAGTTGGTTGTGGAGAAGAATTCTATGGGATTAATCTACAAAAGTCCTAATCCATTACATAGCTCTGATGATAGTGGTCCAAAATGCAATGCATTGACAGTCCAGTTAGCAAAGATTGTTATAAATGCATCGAGTGATCAATATTCTACATTATTCTATGTTGTTACAAACTTGTTGTTGAACCCCAAGACCCAAAGGGATGAGTTGTACAATAGGTTAGATAAACTTATTGCTCTTACAGATGTTTCGGATTTTGATGGTTTAGACACCAAAGTTGTTGACCTTCAAAACAATATTCGGATGTATAAAGAAATATTTTTGAAAATGAACCAAGTTGAATTAGATCCGCTCGAACAATCGCAATTCTCACAATTGGAGTTTGAATTAGAGAAACAACAATTGGAATTGTCAGCATTGTTAAATGCATTAAGAATTAAGAGTTTGAGATACAAAGCTGAAAAATCGAACCACATGGTGTGGAATATCGTTGCCGATCAAGTTATTTGGCATTTGTTGGACAATAATAGAGATCCATTCATAGACTTTGCACTTTACAGCCCAACTTTCAGGAAAATCGACTCTTTCGATGGATCGAATAGCAATCGGATTATCGTTGAGTTGATTCAAGGTTTCAACTTGCAGAAATCGTCTGTGTACCCTGAATTATTACAACCATGTGAAAGTGGTGAAGCAGTGGAAAAGAAGCCTATTATCACATTTAGTTGGTCGACGATGAATCCTGTCGGTGGTATTCCAATTTTGCAAAGTGCCAAACTTGACATTCAACCGTTAGCAATTCAATTTGACTACTCGACAGCCAAAACGTTATTTAGCTACCTTTTCCCAAGAAGCGAAAAAGATGGCGGTACTAAACAGGAAAATGGCACCTCAGTTAACGTTTCTCAAATAGAGTTAAATTCTTCTGCATCTACTTCAACTATTGATTTGATTAGCACAAAAAGTGAGAAGTCTATTAGTAAAACATTATCCAGCCCATTCCGATCATTGATGAAGAAAAGATTGGAAAGACGGGTATCTTCCATCAACAATGACGCTCTTGACTCATCGTCTTCATCTATTGTATCCCAGTCGGATTCTGGATCTGCAGCAATATCAGGAGAGGGAGAAAGATCGTCACCAGCATCATCGTTTAGTAAGATCACGAAACGCTCAACGGATAGAAACAAAAAAATCGCAGATGGAATTATTGGACAAGACGATATCTCCATTATTGTTGATCGGTCGTCTAAGTTCATGTCCATTGTTGATATGGATATTTCCAGCTTTAGTTTAAAGGTGAGTTTCCGAGCACCACCGCACTTGAAAATTCTTGATGTCCATAAGTTAAATTTGAAGATTCCTCATTTACGGTATAAAGACAAGTTATGGTCGACTGAAGATGTTGTTTTGAACATTAGAAAGGACGTATTGCGGGTGATCTTACAACACTCTGGTAAGATTATCGGAAACAAGTTCAAGGTAAGAAACAGAAAGAAGGGCAAGGCAGCTAGTCCCTTGAATCAAATTTCAGATTTTTCATCATACCTTACTGTGCAAGATTTACAGAAAGAGGGACGAGCTCGAGACTACCTCAAGGACCTTGCCAACAGACATCATGCCAACCATCATCATCACCACCACCATCACCACCACGCTGCCCCAGACAGTCATTCCCGGACAGATTTCGAGAATATTTTGCAAGAGATCATAAACGAAGAAGACGATGATGAGCCAACAAATTCCGAAGGCAATAATAGTACGAACGGTGTATCTGCTTCGTAAAACATAAAACAAAGCAGAACCCTGAATACCCGGTACACTAAAGAACAAATAAAATAGCCTACGACAACCATGAAAAACAAAAATAAACCTGTAAACCAACCGATTTATAGTTCATTGGTGGAAATATATATAATATTGTATTACATTCCAATTACATTGTAATAAGTATACGCAATGATTGTTTATAACGTTTACCAGTCCTCGTGGCACAGTATGATTATGCACCCATTCTTGTATATGTATGAAAAACGTTGTGCAGTCTATTTTTATTCCAGAACGAACCGAAAGGGTTGTGGGACTATTTTACGAAAACCAGTCAATTCGACGTAGACAAAACCATATTTGTGATATAAAATCACCGCTTGTTACATACATACAAATTAGATTACATTTGATACATTTTCCGTAATTAAAATGGCGCTTTTTGATGCAATACGTGAACGGGCGGTCAATACTATAAACCAGGTGTTGGATAAGAAAAAGGACGTCCAATTGACTAAAGATCAGTTGTTGTGTCGTGAATATAACTTGCCTGATGGTGAAACTATCTTAGCGGAGTCGTCGGTAGAAATCTCAGTCAGATCTGAATACAATAAAGATGCCTACAAAAACTTGCCTTGTCCTCAAGGAAGGCTATATTTAACGCAACACTTTTTATTGTTCACGGATGCGTACGATAGACGAAATTGTTCTTTCACATTGCATTTGTCCACGGTGAAAAAAGTGGAGCGGGTCCCCTCTAGCGATTTTGGGTTGTCCCTCATTATTACTACGCATTCCAAGTTATCGATATCGTTACATTTGGTAGGCATAAGATCAGACTGTGAAAGAACAGCACAAGCATTACAATCTGCATTGAAAACTAACTTGCCCAATGTGGCCAACTTGCAGCCATTTATAATGACATGTTATTCAGAATACCTTTTATCAAAGAACAAAGTATCAACTGAGAAGATTGACAGAATCCCACCAGGTGGGTTGGGTTTAGTGTTTAAGTTTCCAGGAAACCCGATTGAATCGAGAGACAAATCAAAAATGAAGTTGTGGTTTGACTTGTTCAGAGTAGATGGACGAAATTTATCCCAAGTGAAGACCCCCATGTTTTACAGATTGGTCAGAGTAGGGTTACCTAATCGGTTAAGAGGTGAAGTGTGGGAATTATGTTGTGGTTCAATATATTTAAGATTGGATAATCAGGCAGAATTTGAAAAGATTTTACAGGACAACAAGGATAAGCATTCGGTTGCAATTGAAGAAATCGAAAAAGATTTGAACAGATCGTTACCAGAGTACGCTGCATATCAAGATAAAGAAGGTATTGAGAGGTTGAGAAGAGTTTTGACGGCCTATTCGTGGAAAAATCCTGAAGTTGGCTATTGTCAAGCCATGAATATAGTCACGGCTGCGTTGTTGATATATATGTCAGAGGAACAAGCATTTTGGGCGTTGAATGTTTTGTGTGACAGAATTGTCCCTGGTTACTACTCTAAGACAATGTATGGTACATTACTTGATCAGAGAGTCTTTGAATCCTTAGTTGAAGGAATGATGCCAATTTTATGGGAACATATTGTACAATATGATATCCAATTGTCTGTTATTTCGTTACCATGGTTTTTGTCTTTATTTTTGAGTTCGATGCCATTAGTGTTTGCGTTTAGAATCCTTGACATTTTCTTTTTGCAAGGTCCCAAAACATTGTTTCAAGTCGCATTGGCTATATTGAAAATCAATGGTGAAGAGTTGTTGAAAACGGAGGATGACGGTACTTTTATATCAATCATAAAGGAGTACTTTCAAACCCTTGATAAATCTGCGCACCCAGATTCATCGAATCCTAAATATAAAGCAATCACCAAGTTTCAAGAACTCCTTGTTACTGCTTTCAAAGAATTTTCCATAGTTGACGACGAGATGATTGATAAACACCGCAACAAGCATAGAGATACAATTTTCCAAAACATCTCGACTTTTGTCAAAAGAACAGAAATTAGAAACTTACCTAAAACTCCGAACATCACGCAAGAATCGTTGGGTATTATTTATGATCGTTTCTACTCGATCCTCGATTCATATAATGTAACTAAAGCAAGTGGTTCAAATATAATGGATTTTGCTGGATTTAGAAGATTGATGTCTGAAATCACCGATTGGGTGCACAATGATTATACTGAAAATGAAAAGGTTGAAGTTCACTTTTTGAGACGGTTATTCAACCATTGGGTATCTCCAGGACAAGATGGAATCAGTCTTGCTGATTTAGTTTCTGGATTGAACAAATTTGTTAACCCCGATTTGATGGAATCTATCTCCAGCTTTTTTGAGTTGTATGATGTCAAGCATAATGGTAAAATCGATAGAGAAGGTATACTTCAAATGTCCGAAGATTTACTTTATATTACAACACCATGGAAAGAAGGTGTACTTTTTGATGCTATATCTAAGAAGGAGATGCAAAGCATGTTGGCAGATAAGATTATTGAAAATGGTGTTAATGAAGAGGATGTTGCTGAAAATAAATACACATTACCTAGTGATGTACAAATTGACAGACAAGCATTGGAGTCCAAACAAGTTGAAAGGTACTTATCTGCTGCCAGTAACTTTATTCAAAGAGCATTTGAATACGCTCAACCTGAGGAAGAAGAGTTACTCATCAAAGAACTTGCAATCGATTCTAGCATTTCTCATAATGCGGCATTGAATCCTAATGCTCCTGTTGTTCTTAATCTTCCAACCTTCCGTATGGTTATCCTTGCTGATGAAACTTATGAGCTTTTGTTTTGCAAGACTTTGAGGGAGTCTATCCATCCAACAGAACCTAAAGATACCATCTTTGATCCAGTACGTTCATTGAGAGGTATGTTCAATAACTTATTGGCTGATGGCCAAGAAGTCGCAATAAAGGTTAGGCGTCGTATGGATTCAGCAGCATCCAGTGCTTTGAATCATGACAATTCATCAGTTTCATCTAAATCCAAACAGACAGATGATGAAGAAGAACGTGATGACGATTTTGGAGTTATTACTATTGATGAAAAGGATAGGAACTTATTGTTGGGAACTGAAGCTCAAATATTAAATGGTCTGCACGTATCTTCTAGTCCAGTGCTTGATACAGCACCATTTCATCAACCTATAGTTCCAACAAAACAAAACCACACTGCTAAAGTTGAATCTAGTAAAACGGAGGATGACAATACTAATATAATAGAGTTTGACACAGAATAACAGGATTAATTTGCTTCGAAGGGATACACTACTTAAGAGATATTTATTAAAAAAATTATATATAAATTTAAACTGTGTAGACTGGCCGAAATTAAGATTTGCTCTCAACGATTCTTTCCAAACAATTTCCTTAATTTTCCAAACTTTTTCTTCTCCTTTATAGTCAGTTCGCCTGTTGCCGAAGCCTGTGCTTCTGGTGACCTCAATGTTGGATTGTTTGTTGGTGCTGAGATCTGTTGGGGTTTAGGCGAAACGAAATTATCATCGTCATCTGAATCATCAAATCTGGACTTGAAACCACTATTTGATAGTGGTACAATGGTTTCCTTTGGAACTGCTGGGTTCTGTGAAGCATACATTGTTTGTGGTGAACTGCTTCTCAAAGTAAGTTTTGGCTGTTTAGATCTAGACTGTTGTTGTACTTGATTTTGTAATTGTAAGCCATTGGAGAAACTATGAGGTTGAGCTTGTGATTGGTTCTTGGCCAGATGTGGCGTCTGAGTATCAGTATCCTTGGTGAATGAGGATTTCCTGGCGATCTGATTGAATTGAGATTTTGGTCTGGAGTTTGCTTTTGCGTATAATTCCTGTGCTTTTTGTTTAGATGGAGATTTATAGCCCGGTTGCAATGCTGGATGAGCTGAGATAGGAGCAACATATACGGATGATCTCAATGTTCTGTTACTCATGGTTTGCTTCTCATTAGCTTCGGTGTGCATCGACTGAGGACGTAATGATTTTGTCATTTGTGGTTGATGGGAGTTTCGTAAAGGAGATTTGGAGTGCTGTCTCAATGTTTGAGAAACTCTTTTCTGATTAGTTGCCGTACCATTCAGATAAGTGTCATTCAAGTTATTGGCAGATAGTTTTGAATTTAATCTAGTGTTTTCGGATGTTGTCAATGAAAGATATGCTTCATGAGCAGGGTTATAGTTTGCGTTGGAATTTGAGTTTAGGTTACCTATTGAGGATGAGTTTTTCATTGCCGATTTTAATGGTTTCTTTGGCGATTCTGAACTTGCAGCTGAGCCAATTGAAGATGCTGAGCTTGACACACCTGGCAAAGATGGTGCGGATAACAAATTATCCAAGTGATCCCTTCCTCGATTGTTGGACTCAAGCAGATGATAATAAGCAGGGTTTTCTTCATCGTCCTGAACTTCAATAATTTCAGGTTTGGTATCAAATTTTGGACGCAATGCAAAAGACGATTTTTCTTCATTCTGTGAATTTGTTCCATCTAAGTGGTCTTGCGAATCAACATATTGATTTATGATTCCAATTTCTGCACCACTGTGATTGTTTGAACTAAACTTTTCACGAGAATTAGAAATTTGATCGGCATCATCATAGTTGGAAGATGCAGAGTCCATTTGGGCAACCAGCACTGAAGGAACCAATGTTGATCCCGAATTTTGGGTGATGTCATCTGCTGGAGTCTTTTCAAGACCATTTGGTTGCGGGATATCCTCCACTGATCCTATTGGTTCAAGACTAGGTGGAACCACTTTGGGAATTTGTAACGATTTCTTTTGTGGGACGTCAACCTCGGTAAAATTAGATTCATGCAAATCAGACATATCACTAATCATTGTTGTATCATGCAATTCTGGGACTTCAGAGTTCAAATGGTCTTCGTTTACATCAGAATCTTCGTGGTATGAGCTTGAAGGTGAATCCAAAATATGGGTATTTTTACTATGATTAGTTACCTTGTCAGGATCGGACGACAATTTTGAAACATCAAAGCTGGAAGGAACATCAATATTGTCCGCTTCATCATCTTCTTCGATCGTGGTATCTAATACTTCGTGATTAGTTGCCAATTGACGTAAACTCTTTTCGTTTTGAGACTTCAATTGTTGATATTCCAACTTTTTCAATTCTATCTGTTTTTGGATTTGTTTTTGTTTTTCAATTTCTGCCTGTAATTTATCCAACTCGTTATCTTCTTCACTTGTAGGGGGTTTGGCTGTAGGTTTATGAGATTGAGTAGTACTTTGAGAAGTCAAAGGACTACTTTTTGGAGTTCTTCTGGTTTGAGAAGCCATCGAATTTTGAGATGTTAAAGAATTCCGTGGTTGTTGTTTAAGCAAACTTGTTCTTTGTAGGGAAGGTGACCTTGGAATTCCAGAAAACGAGCTAAACGAGTTTCTATGACTTCCCAGTAAACTGTTTGATCTGATATTGCAACCTGCCCTCAAACTATTAGATCTTGATATTTGCTGGTTAATAGACTCTTCAGGCACCTCAATTACCTTGACCCCTGTGGAAGTAGGAATATACCTCTTAATCATTTTTGGTTTAACTTGGCTGACACCACCCAATGATGCGTTGGGAGAATTCTTGTAGTTACTAACTGGAGCACCATCGCCGTCAAACTCGTTGAAATGAGATTGGTCGATTTTCACCGACGATCTTCTCCGGTTGAGCAATGTTTGCTTTGGCTGTGTCTTGCTCGAGGTGGAAGAGAACGAACCCGAGGAAAATGGTGGTTTTGGAGACGACATCGACGTAATTGGTTTGTGGGTCGATGTTGCACCACTACGAACAGGCTGTGTAGTGGTTTGCTGAGGTGATGTTTTCAACCCCCTACCTATGGTTAAAGCTGCGGCTAACGCATTGGAACTGGGCTGCGTTCCGTGAGGAGGTAACGAACTAACACCAGTATAAGCTGGTTCGTTCCGAGTTTTCCGTCTGAACATATCGTAGACTACACTAACGAGTGATAAATCGATGAATTGAACAACAATAGTTGGAATTTCATACTTGCAACAATTATATTCAGTTTATAGGAATGTGTAGTGTGGCTACCAGCACCTGGTGCTCGTATCAGTCCACCCTCATCCCGAGGTAGCTCCGGCACAGGTTCGCACGAGATGGTGGTGCGTTACTGCGACGTGGCTGCGGTGGTGGTGGAAGGCAGGGTTGTGTGTAGTTATTGCACTGCCGTGCCATCTTTATGTAACTGATTACCACAACACCCCCTAGGAACACGGAGTAGCACATGGATTTGGTTGCATCTCGGCAATGCTAATGTGCCTAATTATTGCTGTCTGTTCAACTTACGGTGATTCAGTCGCAGCGAGCATTTATTAATTTTACTGTTCCGTTGTGAGCTACAAAATGGATATGTCGTAGCCAGTGTCATATGGAAGTGTGTCAATATGCGTATATACAATAGTGTAGTTGTTAAACACGAAATGCAAACCATTTCGCTACGTTTGCGTTTTCTTCATGGTTGTCAATCTTCGTAATCCTCCTGGTGATGGTTTCAGTAGTACACACAGACTGAAGCAGTTTGTTACATAGCACCACCTGACGCCAGTAAGATCTCCTGGTACCGCTGTGATGCATACTGGACTTTGAGGTTTCGTAATGCTTCAACTAGCCCTAAAGTGGCCATTCGTAGCTTCGCCATTGGGTACTTCTGTTATTGCACTCTACTCACAATATGCTCGGTAACAAAAATCTACTCACATCTGTGGCATTCTTCTCGTAGGAATTTTCCCCAATCCCAACATATTGTAGACTTTTACTCCCATGACCTGGCCCTGTCTCACGACCATCTTCAACACGGGAGAAATCGAGATCAAGAACCCCGTCCACAAAAATCCCTGGATCAACGGCATAATCATCTGGTCCTTGATAATGGAATACACTACAATCCCCGGAGTTATCACCGGCTGCTTGCCTACATCCTCCCCAAGCTCTCCGTTTGCGGTACTTTGCACTTGGTTCTGTTCAGCATACCCATTGAGGGTCTTGAGAAACGACTGCTCAAACCGAAGATCGGGTATAACAAACTTGTTCATCTGACTGTTAGTACCATGTCGCACTCTCACCGAGTCGCTTCGATTAGCAATTTCCTCACTTCCATTTGTTTCATACATACCTCAAACACTATTTACCACCAGTCTCGAATGGTAGGCTTTAATACAATAATCGCTCCGTTCCAACACCTAATCCCTCAGTACGTGATTGGCAACAATTACGAAAAACTAAAATACTGCCCTATTAGGTTCAACTCCCTTGTCTTATAAACTCCACTGGATCGGTTGTACTCTGTTCCAGTCTACCGCGTTGGTGCCACAAGATCGTTGAAGTGCAAATGGTAAAGTTTGTCGCAATTGGTGATACTCAAGTACTTAAAAAAATCCTGTGTGGTAACAACAGAAAAATTTCCGTTCTACAAACAACTGTACCATTTTCCTAAGGTTGAAACTAATCTTCCAGAACACCACACACCCATGGATATTGATAAAGGAGATGGTCCTGCTGTGACTATCAGGGATTCTGATAAGGACCATGTTGATTTTATTTTGAAGGACGTGGATTTGGCCATGGCCAACTCGTTACGGAGAACGATGTTGGCCGAAGTGCCAACATTGGCCATCGATTTGGTGGAAATCGACGTCAACACTTCGGTGTTGGCAGACGAGTTTTTGTCGCATAGATTGGGGTTGATTCCATTGAACTCGGAGGGGATCGAGTCGTTGTCGTACTCGCGTGACTGTACCTGTGATAACTATTGTCCTAAATGTTCCGTGAAATTGGACTTGTCAGCCAAATGTGATACTGATTCTACGATGAACGTCTACGCCACCGATTTGGCCAAAACCCATAACGGGTCTGCTTTGGGTGATCCTGTTACGAGAGATGCTAGTCGGAGAGGGCCATTGATTTGTAAGTTGAGAAAACACCAGGAATTGAGAATAACATGTATTGCCAAGAAGGGGATTGCTAAGGAACACGCTAAATGGTCTCCTTGTGCTGCGATTGGGTTTGAATACGACCCATGGAATAAATTAAAACATACCGATTACTGGTACGAAGTTGATGCCAACGAAGAATGGCCAAAATCGAAAAATTGCGAATGGGAAGAAGCTCCTGACCCAGATGCTCCATTTGACCACAGAGCCAAACCATCCAACTTCTATATCGACGTAGAAACCGTGGGAGTATTGCCACCAAACGAGGTTTTCTTGAGAGCTATTGAAACGTTACAGTTAAAATTGGCAGGTATCTCAGTGGAATTGAATAAAGATAATGTGGACACAAATGAGCCCTCTGGTGGGTTTACCACGTACGGTAGATCGCCAATGGGTGACAGTCCAAGAAGGGATTTCGACGGGTTTGGTGGTGGTAGCTCGTGGAATTAAGTTTAGCTTTTCGCTGATCAAAAGGTTGATGTTTCAGTTCTTGTAACTAACTCTGTATAATTAGTCGTTGTCTATATAGATATAATGAAAGAAAAATGAGTTTTCAGTAAGAATGAAAAGACGAATAGATCCGTTTACGAGTATTCATAATAGTCATTTTGTGATTGAAAGTTACGTAATTTCAGAAGTTAATTGCACAGCAACATTTGAATTGAGTAGAAACCACAATTCCGTCGTTTCACTACTTGACAGTACTTGAAGCCACCATTTTCTCAGTTTTTGTTCCATTCAACCAAGTCGTCAAACTTGACTAGTTGACCTCCAAAGATATCCAAACTAGAGCCATACGTCAAATCCACCTTTCCGTTACTCAAGTCCTTTACTAACGTCAAATCATCAATCAGACGAGCTCCTCCAGCATAGACAATTTTACCTTCGAATCCCGGTGGGCACCACTCGCCCAAGTGTGTGACCAAGTCCCTGTCTATTCCATTGCACAAACCCTCGACATCAGCAGCATGGATCAAGAACTCGTCACAATATTGGCTAACCTCCAACAAGAACTGCTTGGAAATGGCATTTTTGGTGACGGTTTGCCATTTATCGATGGCTACATACCAATTTACCTGACCATTTTCAATTACGGTTCTACAACTTAAGTCAACAATCAAGCGGTCTTTGCCCACCATGGCACTAATTGACCGGAGCTTATCCCAGTCAAACTGTTTTTCTGTGAACAACCAGCTTGTAACAATGACATGGGATGCCTTGTGTGTGTCCAACCATGTTAAAGCATTATCTATGTTGATCCCACCACCAACCTGGAGATGATTTGGCCAGGTTTTCAATGCTAATTTGGCAGCCTCGTCGTTTTCTGGATTAGATCCCAATTTTATAACGTGGCATCCATTGACTCCATTGTCCTTGTACAATTGGGCATAGTACGATGATGGTTTAGATGATACGAAATTTTCAGTTGTAGAATTATCCTCGGTGATATCGTCCTGTTTTAAGCTTCCACCGACAATTTGCTTAACTTTTCCCGAATGGATGTCGATACATCCCCTAAATTTGGTCATTTTCCCCTAATTGCACCACGATCGCAGTATAATTGTACCACGATTGTAAAGACTACTTTAATTATGGGAGATTTTGTGAGACTGTGCATTGCGAAAAATAAATTATCTAGATAATCTTAGTGTTTCATTAAATACATGCCATGAGTGAAGATGACGAGTATATGAAGGCATTAGAGATCCAAAGACGGAACTTTGAGGCACAGTTTGGCTCCATCGAAAGCATGGGACTTGAGGATAAGTCTAAGGTATCTAAAACCACCCGAGATGACATTGATGAGAGCGATGAGGTTAATAGTGGAACTGAAGATAGTGAAAATAGTGACTCGTCCGGGTCTGTGGACAGTGATTCCGACATTGACGAGGAATCCAGTGATGAGATCTTTACAGAAAGTGTACCGTCGAAACCAAAAGTTGTCAAGTTAACTGACAACTATGCCACTCCCAATAAGAACAAACCCACTAGACAAGATAAAAAGTTGCTAAAATCGGGCAGAGCGCCATCGTTACGAGAAATCGAGCAAAAACAGGACCATTTGTTGAAGTTGGCAAAGAAACAAGCTGCCAAAGCAGGAAAGGAAGACGGGGAGAACTTGGAAAATGACTTACAATTACAACGGTTGCTAGAAGAGTCACACATTTTGTCCAACACATTGGAATACTCAGGGGCAGAGTTAACAATGCAAACTCTAGATTACGAAGATCCTACTGGTAAGGCAAGAAAACGGATTTTGGACTCTCGTATACGGAAGCTAGCAGCCACCAATTCTTCTACTAACGGTTTACCAAAGACATTGGAAAAAATGCCAATGTCCATGAGAAAAGGTATGATAAAATCTAGAGAACACAAGATTGCCAAATACGAACAAGAAGCTAGAGACGCTGGTATTGTGTTGTCTAAAGTCAGAAAGGGAGAATTGAGAAACTTGAATGCTGGTAAAGGCTCAACTGCCGCAAGTGATAGATTGGGTGTGGGTAAAAAGGTCAATGCTAGGGTTAGAGATAGAGGTCTTAAAATTCATGGTGTTGGGAGGTCGACTAGAAATGGGTTGGTTATCTCTAAGGACGACATTGCAAGAATTAATGCTGGTCCTAAACGGAAGAGAAGGTAGTGTATTAGTTTGTGGTATACTTGTATTTATTTCTATAAGATTATTCCAACTTGTCCTAGACTAAAACCCAACGATTTCTAAATCATCATTATTTTCATTTGCATTAATAGTTAACCCATGCTCATTTGCTAGATGTAGTAAACAAATAAAACAAAAACTTGTCGACAATTCTTTTCTATTTTCTGGTTTGTACAATTTACCAACGGCATTAACCACGCTGGCAAACTTCTTTGCAGCTGTAACTTGTTTGTCTTCCATTTTTTCTTCTTCGTCTTCCTCTTGTTTTGTCGTATTACTTTCATCTGCCTCTTGTTTTATTGTTTTCCAGATATTATCTTTGAGTAGTTTGATGTCAACACGTTTTGCTACTCTGGAGAACGTGATATTGTCATTTCTCCTTCTGCCCAATAACAAGTTCTTATCATCTGCATCGTCAATCTTCTTATCATCAATATTTCCTTCTAATGCATCATTAAAGTTAATATCATTGAACCCATCATCACCTCCGAAATCATCGTTGAAGTCATCATATTCAGCTTGATGAAATGATTGTGCAAGTCTGTCTGCTTCTTCTTGTTCTTTGTACTGCTCAGCGAAGAAATTTTCATCTGTTAAGGGTTGGATGTCTCGAGGGTTTGAATACTGTTTCTTATTTGGGAAATATACAATTGAAACTTGACTCTTGGTGAACAAATTCGTTAATCTTGAGGAATTATATTTGATATCGTCGGGGAGTTTTGTGTCCTCCCCCTCGGGGTTTTTCTTCATAATTGAAAGAGGGTTTTTAGGGCCCTCAAAGATTGAATCTTCTGTCTCGACGTCGTCCAATTGAAAGAAATCAACAATCACTGGTTGGTTCTTTTTCGACAGTTCAGATGTCAATTTTGATGTGGGTTTCGGTACATCTTCCAAATGTTTTGATTTTTTCAACGCACTAACTTTCCAATGTTCTGGTCCTTGCCAGTTGGTCTTCATACGGTCATCAAAATATGCCATTAAATCACGGTCAAGAATCTGGGTATTGGTAGTCACATGTACTGAATTTTCCGGTTCCTCCTCAAACACTCGTTGTAGTATACTCTTATTAAAATTATTGATTGCATCGTTATTCTCATTTGTGGAATTTTCGTTGAAGTTTTCATTATCAAAATCAGGCATATCTACATCGTAATCATCACCAAAATCTCCATTGTCCATCCCATCATTGATGTCTTCATTTAATTGATCTTCGCTATTAGGTACTGGGAGATCATCGTTGTATTTTGTGTTGAAATCATTCAAGATACTCTTCGCTTTAGAGAAGTCCTCAATTGCATTTTGAAACTCCTCGATAGAGGGACAAAGGGTAAAGGTGTCTATGTTGGGGATATTGATCATGTTCTCGATTTTCGACAAATCTATATTCATTGATGTTTGAGCGTCCACGGACTCAAGTTCTTGCATTTTACTCTCGTCATCTGCTGGTTTCGTTGTTGCGTCAAAAATGACTCTACCAGTAGAATCAATGTTTAAAGTATTCAATAATAAACTTTTTGCACCACCTTCGTCGAATTCAGAGAGGGCCTTTTTGAACAATGGGTCAATGTTCAACTCCTGGTCCAACTTTTTGATTTTCAAAGTCTCAAACGGAACAAGAGTTGATTCGACTATTCGATTGATTTTTCGCTGTCTCTTTGTATTCTGGTCATCGTCGTCATCATCGTCATTCTCGTCAGATTGCTTGTCTCCACCAGATTCATCGTCCCCATTAGCGTTCATGTCCAGTTTATTCGATAATCCACTCAATAATTTCCCGGTTTCCGTGGCTGCTGATTCAACTCTTGACAGATAAATCTTCACACAACCATCCAACGTCGCGCTGGCTCTCTGGAAATTGATTTTCTCTCCATCCTTGATGACATTCAAATCATGGAAATAGTCAATCAAGGCAAAATTCCATGAATTCTTGGAAGTAATCTTGTTATCAGTAGATAAACGGATCCACTCTTCAAAATTGGACAAAATCGTGTGTTTATTCTCGTTGAAATGAATTATATCTGACGTATCTCCACTGTCGTCATCGTTGAAATTACGACTAACGTGCCGCCCAGAAACGTGTCGCCGTCCGGACAAAACTCGAGCGCTCGAGTTAACTCGACTACCGCCACCGTTTCGGTTGCGGTTTTTCGGTAACACTTGACTCATTGTAAATGAAGATGTAGCGTACCGTTTCTTGCGTTTCACTTCTGTTTACATTTAAATCAAATCAAAATGGTTGTGTGCATGAACCCATCGTGCCGCGGGACACTACACCGGCCGTGTACCATCTTCGCGCAATTGCTGCTGGGCAGCTCAAACACTCACCGCAACGACCCAAACGGTTGCGAAACTGCCACCAAAATGGAGGAGATCCCTCACAAAATTGAAATCTTACACACTATACCATATCCGTTCTATACGTCCACGTTAACAATATACGGCAATCTCTTTTGTAGCATACATTCGAACCCTACTATACTCTATATCTACTGTACCATTTTGTGTACCGCACGACGGTGCACCAACCAACAGTCTGCTTTACTAAAACGTTGCCTATTTGGCCCAGGTGGGTGTCCCAGACTGTCGCAGTCTTCCAAGCCTCCACCCCAACGTGGCGGTACCAAATCACTCATTTTCCAGTCGTTCTTGACCACTCGGTCGTTGATCACAGTTTTTTGAGTCAAGTATTCACGTGACTCGTGTCACGTGAATCACTTCAACAACCACCAATTTGCCGTTAATCCAGCCTCTTCCCTGGGGATTTCACCCTGACTACGATAAACTTGTGTAGATTACAGTGCTGGTGTCGATTTGCTTCGTAGCTAATTTCATTGCCGTCGTTTGTGCTCTCAAAAAAAAGTTCCTGGAAATTTTTTTGCCACAGTGAGAAACTTCTACTGTATTCTACTCACACCATAATAAATACCTAACTAATCTTGACACTTCTTGTATTGTCGATAAGTCGAGTCGTTTTCATTCACGAATGTTGGGCATACGGAACATGTTACCAAGAGCGCGTGTATCGCGTGTTGCGTTGTGCCGGCCGATGTTCAGATGGTACTCTTCAAACACGGTTGCCATGTTACAGGCTCAAGAAAAGCTTGCCAACAAGAACTTGAATAATCCTCAAATCCAGACGGAATTTTATAGAAGTTTGTTGTCGAACAACTACCCACATATTGTGGTTCAGCGGTACGAGTCGCCCGGTATCGCTAGTTCTCCCGAAGCCACCCAGTTGTATATTGATGCGTTAAATAGTATGGGGAAGAAGGCCAAGGCCGACCAGGTCAAGGCATCGTTGGGTGCTATGGACGCCGGAAACTCGTCATCCATGCCTCAGATGGGCCAGGGGTTGCCTCATGGGTTTGGTTCGAGATACGAACCGGTCCATGTTGTTGTTTCTGAGTCGTTTATGATTATTCTTTCGAAATGGTTAAAGTGGTTAATACCGGTTGCTTTGCTTACGTACGGTGCCACCACTGCGTTTAACTACTTGGTGGAAAACGGAACTATTTTCAAAAACTCCGAGGTTACTGATAAGTCTGTGGATGTTTCCCAGTCTACTGTGAGATTTAGTGATGTTCAAGGTTGTGATGAAGCAAGAGCTGAGTTGGAAGAAATCGTTGACTTTTTGAAGGACCCATCCAAGTTTACCGGATTAGGTGGTAAATTGCCTAAAGGGGTGTTGTTAACTGGTCCTCCCGGTACTGGGAAAACGTTGTTGGCTAGGGCCACCGCGGGAGAAGCCGGAGTGCCATTTTTCTTTATGTCAGGGTCTGAATTCGATGAGTTGTATGTTGGTGTTGGTGCCAAGAGAATCAGAGAGTTATTTAGTCAAGCAAGAGAAAACTCTCCTGCGATTATCTTCATTGATGAATTAGATGCAATTGGGGGAAAAAGAAATCCAAAAGATCAAGCTTATGCCAAACAGACATTGAATCAATTATTAGTTGAATTGGATGGGTTCAGTCAATCTACTGGTGTTATCATTATTGGTGCCACTAACTTCCCAGAATCTTTGGACAAGGCTCTTACTAGACCAGGAAGATTTGATAAAGAAGTGATTGTTGACTTGCCAGATGTCAGAGGCAGAATTGATATTTTGAAGCATCATATGCGTAATGTTGAAACTGCAGAAAATGTTGACCCATCGATTATTGCCAGAGGTACACCAGGATTGTCCGGTGCCGAATTGATGAACCTTGTTAATCAAGCTGCTGTACATGCTTCACAATTGAGTGCTCCAGCCGTTAATATGGACCATTTTGAATGGGCAAAAGATAAGATCTTGATGGGAGCTGCCAAAAAGAAGATGGTTATCACTGAAGAAAGTAGAATCAACACTGCTTACCACGAAGCGGGACATGCGATTATGGCAATGTATAGTTCTGGAGCCACACCTTTGTACAAAGCTACTATTTTACCAAGAGGACGGGCCTTAGGGATTACATTTCAATTGCCAGAAATGGATAAGGTCGATATGTCGAAAAGGGAATGCTTGGCCAGATTAGATGTGTGCATGGGAGGAAAGATTGCCGAAGAAATGATCAATGGAAAGGAAAATGTGACTAGTGGATGTTCATCCGACTTGAGTAATGCTACTGGTGTTGCAAGAGCCATGGTGACATCATACGGGATGAGTGATGCAATTGGTCCAGTTAAATTGAGTGATAACTGGGAGAGTTGGTCACCAAAGATCAGAGACATGGCAGATCACGAAACTAGAGACTTTTTGGTCAAGAGTGAGGAGAGAACAAGAAAATTATTGAAAGAGAAGAGCGTTGAGTTGAAACGTTTAGCTGAAGGATTATTGGAGTACGAAACATTAACGCGGGATGAAATGGAAAAAATAGTCAAGGGTGAAACCATCAACAAGCAGAAACTTGTTAGTAATACGATTATCAAGTCGAAAGAGTCATATCCCAAAAAGGAGATTATCGAACCAATAGAAACTACTTTGAAATTGAATGAATGATCCAAAACATTATAATTACGTATTATAATTGCATATAGTCTAGATGTAAATAAAACTTAATAAATGATGGAAAAAGATAATTTTGAATAATGCAGCGCCATCGCGTACTGCTATTACGTGGACCGCAAATGGCAAAGTCAAACAGAGGATTGCGAGTAAGAGTATTGCGAGCAAGTGTTAGTTGACTGCGGCTTTATTCTTGAGTGGACAGAAAAAGACGTATTTGTGCCTGGGCCAAATATCGCACGGCTAAACGTCGGCTTATCATGCACAAAATGAACCGCGCTGTCAAACATCACATCAAAGTACCCCAGACACAATAGTATATCATACAGCGGCACACCAACACTGTACAACATCACCACCAATACCAGTTGCCGCGGTACCATCTCCGTAAGTCACGTCCACGTTCAAGTCCTGCTCTACATCCCCAAATACCCGGTTATCAATACAGCCGATATCTGAGGCGCTACCATACGCAGTCCTGGTCAATGCAGCTACTGAAGAAAACAGCTTGGTTGACGGAGGTTTTCTGTACGGGTAACTGGATGCGTGCAACCTGTCGCGTCAGATTCGACGTATCTGATAGGTTATAATTGCTTTATCAAGTTAAGATCTTGTGATGAAACAACCCCCACGTGGTGGGCGGTATATGCATTCCATTGTATGAATTATGGTAGTATGATTAAATAGACCCTATAGTGGGTAGAGTAGATTAGTGTAAAAATTTCACATTTGGAGGTGTCAAGAGGATCAAGGTGTATTTCAGCAAAAGTTTGGTATTAATGGACAGTTGGGATAAGTCGTTTACCCCAGTCATTGATCATCATCTTGACAATCAATTTGACGATGACAGGTTCAATCTGCCCCATCAAGAAATTTCCAATCTCGATGATAATTTCTTGCACCAGCTAGAGAACAATTTGTATCAGCCAAACCAGTTGCTGGGCCCTATTCAAGATTCTATCAATGATCTTTCTCATTCAGCACACCGGTCGATTTCTGACGTTCAATCGGGTTTATCATTTATCATTCCAGATGACATAAACATAGACCAGGTGTATCCTCCGACGTCGATTCCCGAGAACACGCCGTTATTGTTGCCAAACAAGAATAATAGCGACCCGAAGCGGTTCGTGAGCCCGATTTTGACCGGGCAGAATGAAAAGTCGTATAACGATGAACACTTGTATCGGAAACAACAGTCGCAGGCACAAGTGCAATCTGACGGACAGCATTCAAAGATGACCCAGTCGGTGTCACAACCATCACATCAACCACAATCTCATGTGCAACCGCAGATGGTGTTCACTCCACTCGTAAGTCCAGCAGTAACCCCGTTGGAGAAGTACCAACCTCCCACGGCAGCGTCGTTTGAACCATTAACATCGCCGGCATTACACGCTGCTGACAGGCTAAGATCGTCTTCAAGCATGTATGGGCCCGGTGAAGATCACTCAAGTTCGAGTTATAAACGAAGAACTCCTCATGGTACACCGATTCTTCTGGCACAAAATCAGTCTAATAATCAGTCTAATTCGACGAAACCATCACCAAGCTTGAAGGGCCGATCTTCGTCATCATTTAAAGTAAATAATGTCTCATTTGAAAGGCTATCGGAAGCTTCTGCGACATCAGAAACAGCAGTAAACGATGGTTCGTCAATGTTACCTCCAAGAGGCAAGAATATTGAAGAACAACCACCATTAATGGGGTTCACTATGGGTAGATTGGCAGAAGAGTCTGTAAGACCACGTAGCACGAGAAAGTCGTCAAATTCAGCGTCAAGTTCTACTACCTCATCACCAAATATAATTGCGAAAGCTAATGGTGATAAGAAGGGAATTGAAAAACCATCGACTAAGAAAGCTAGTCACAAACTAGCTGAACAAGGTAGAAGAAACAGAATGAACATGGCAGTTCAAGAATTGGGTACATTGATTCCACAGGATTACCATGACGAGGTAGCCATTCCTTCCAAAGCAACCACGGTGGAGTTAGCCAGCAAGTACATTCGTGCCTTGAAGAGTGAGATTGAAGAGTTGAAAAGCAAGTCATAAACTGGTTTTAATGTGCAAACGATCTACAAGTATTAATGAGTCAAACGAAGCCGATGTATAGTAGTATTAATTGAGTTACGTGTGTAAATAGTATAGAGAACAACATGAGACACTCACCCGTTTTCAATCATAGAAGTAATTCACACGAAGGTACATGTATTATATACGGAACACCGATGGGCTTACTGGTAACTAAAAGGTACATAGATAAACGAGCACTTACCTTGGAGTTATGTTGTGATATTAAACAAGTTCGGAACCTTTTATTTGGTTATGATGGTAAAGTCAGATTTAATCTAAAATATTCTTTTGGAATATATTGAAATTTCATATTTTTTGAAGTTTCATTAAAAAATTCATTATGACTTTCTTGTAGATCCGAGAAGCTCCAAAAAGAATCTAACTACCAAACAATCACACTAGATTTTAAATGAGAATATACACTACAAAAGTACACCCCTGATATTAATATAAAGACAAGCTACATGTTTCTAACTAAGTCGTAGATGCAATATTACAAAGTATTTTGAATTGTCGCACTTCTGGAAAAGATAACACATTGTATCATTAATTGTTTCGAAATGTTAACAATTAGCTCAGGAGAACTTTAGATGAAAAGTTCACAGAACAACACCTGTTTATTACCGATAATTTATCTAACTCTAGTTTGCATCGTAGCAGAGTCCAAGATAGAACTATTGTACGAGTAGCTTTAATAATAGTTTAATGTTCATTCGCATTGAATATATCATTTATATTCACACCTCCAACTAAGTCTTAAAGAATTGTTTTAACAAAGCTAATGCCAGAAGTGAAGGTTTAATGTCTTTTTTTGACAACTACTTCCAGGTAACCGACCTACAACGCCTGAACTGCCAGATTGACTGCCTTAAGCAACGACTCAGTGGTACACAGACAACTAACTGACAACTGGATCCATCCCATGTTTTAGTGACCAAGCGATCTAGTATAGATGCAATTTTTTTTAACTAAAATGCATTATTACTTCATCTACTTAAAGTATATAATTATCTATATACACATTTAGTTTGGAAGGGAAAATAAATTAAAACCCACCATAATGTTTTACATATATATATTTTTTTTAACTAAAATGCATTTATTGCTTTATTTACTTAAGTATATAAGTAACTA
>ERZ778017.182-NODE-182-length-103788-cov-163.715577_pt1 | contig 103788 bp, 99 predicted proteins | sample MGYA00375747_ERZ778017 | MGnify/ENA primary metagenome ERZ778017 (study PRJEB29350, sample SAMN05509838) | bioreactor metagenome | biome: bioreactor; material: wastewater | place: South Africa: University of Cape Town | collected 2014-03-17 ... | reverse complement strand
GCGAGAAGCTTTCCGGCGACCTGGAGAAGCTGCAGTCCTACTACATGAACCGCGGCTACGCGGATTTCGGCGTGGATTCGACCCAGGTCACCATCTCGCCGGACAAGCGCAACATGTACATCGACGCCAGCATCAAGGAAGGCGAAATCTACAAGGTCACCGACGTCAAGCTGCTCGGTGACCTGATCCTGCCGGAGTCGGCGATGCGCCAGCTGGTGTTCGTCAAGGAAGGCGACATCTTCAATCGCGCCGCGATCGAGAACTCCAGCAAGGCGATCAAGGCGGTGCTTTCCAACATCGGTTACGCCTACGCCAAGGTCACCCCGATCCCGAAGCTGGACAAGGACAAGCACACGGTCGACCTGACCATGTACATCGAGCCGGGCCAGCGCGTGTATGTGCGCCGCGTGGTCTTTTCCGGCAACACCAAGACCGAGGACAACGTGCTGCGCCGCGAGATGCGCCAGCTCGAAGGCTCCATGTATTCGCAGGCCGCGATCGACCGCTCCAAGATCCGCCTGCAGCGGCTGGGCTACTTCAAGAAGGTCGACATCGACAAGAAGCTGGTGCCCGGCTCGCAGGACCAGGTGGACGTGACCGTCAAGGTCGAGGAACAGGCCGCCGGCAGCATGCAGTTCGGCATCGGCTACTCGCAGTACGCCGGCATCATCCTCAACGCCTCGCTGAGCCAGAACAACCTGTTCGGCAGCGGCGACAGCTTCTCGGTGAGCGGTTCGCGCAGCACCTATCAGACCAGTTTTGCCGCCAATTACTACAACCCGTACCTGACCGACAACGGCATCGGCATCGGCTACAGCGCCAACTACTCCAAGACCGACTACGGCAACACCGACTACGCCAACTACAGCACCAGCGCCAAGGGCTTCTCCACCTACCTGGGCATCCCGATCACCGAAACCGATGGCGTGCGCGTGGGCCTGGGCATCAGCAGCAACAAGGTCAACCTGATCCCCGGCTTCAGCCCGCTGGAACTGATCGACTACCAGAACCAGCTCGGCAACAAGACCATCCACTCGTGGACCGGCACGCTGGGCTGGAACCACGACACCCGCAACGGCTACTGGGCGCCCACCCGCGGCGGCCTGCTCTCGGCCCAGGCCGACGTCGCCCTGCCCGGTTCCACCGTGCAGTACTGGAAACTCACCGCCGAAGCCAACCATTACTGGCCGATCGGCAAGGGCTTCGTGCTTTACCTGGACGGCCAGGTGGGCTACGGCAAGACCTATGGCAAGAACGGCATCACCGACGACCAGTTCGCCGCGCTCAAGGCGGCCACCGAAGCGCAGCGCGGCAATGGCTACGTGATGCCGGACATGCGCCAGGATTTCCCGTTCTTCGCGAACTTCTCCTCCGGTGGCGTACGCGACGTGCGCGGCTTCCAGGACAACACCCTGGGCCCGCGCGTGTGCATCGACAGCAGCACGCCCGACGCCAGGGGCAACTGCCTGGGCGGTTACTGGGCACAACCGATCGGCGGCTCGTTCAAGGTGCTCGGCACCGCGGAGTTGTATCTGCCGCTGCCGTTCCTGAAGGACATCAACACCGCGCGCGTCTCGCTGTTCACCGACGTGGGCAACGTCTACCGGGACTACCAGAGCTTCGACGCCAGCACCCTGCGCGCCTCCGCGGGCATATCCCTGCACTGGCAGGCGCCGATCGGTCCGCTGATCATCAGCCTGGCCGTGCCGTTCCGCTCGCAACCATCGGACGGCCACTACGAGGAACGCATCCAGTTCACCTTCGGCAGCCAGTTCTGATTATCGGCCGGCGCGGGTGCCGCCACGTGCGGCCATCCCGCGTCCCGGGGGAAAACGCGGCCAGGCCGCGTTTTCTTTTTCGCGACCAGACACGCCGCGCCGTGTGGCGTCACGCCCTACAATGACGCGCATCGCCCGGAGCATGCATGAACCCCATCCACCATTCCGTAGCCGAACTTGCCGAACGCTTCGGCCTCGAGGTGCGCGGTGACGGCGCACGGGTAGTGAGCGGCGTGGGCACGCTCGGCGGTGCCGGCGCCGACGAGTTGAGCTTCCTCTCCAACAGCAGGTACGTCGCGCAACTGCGCACCACCCGCGCCGGCGTGGTGGTGCTGCGCAAGGACAACCTCGCCGACTGCCCCACCACCGCGCTGGTCGCGCGCGATCCCTACGTCGCCTACGCGCGCATCGCCGCGCTGTTCGAGCGCCTGCCCGCGGCTCCCGCCGGCGTGCATCCCAGCGCCGTGGTTGCCGCCTCGGCCCGAGTCAGCCCCGGCGCCAGCATTGGGCCGTGCTGCGTGATCGAGGCAGATGCCGTGATCGAGGACGGTGCCGTGCTCGGGCCGCACTGCATCATCGGCGAAGGTTGCGTGGTGGGCGCGCAGTCGCGGCTGGTGGCCCGGGTCACCCTGGTCACGCGCGTCACCCTGGGCCGCCGCGTGCTGGTGCACCCCGGCGCGGTGATCGGCTCGGACGGCTTCGGCCTGGCCTTCGACACCGACCACTGGATCAAGCTGCCGCAACTCGGCGGCGTGCGCATCGGCGACGACTGCGAGATCGGCGCCAACACCACGATCGATCGCGGCGCGCTGGAGGACACCGTGCTGGAAGAGGACGTGCGGCTGGACAACCTGATCCAGATCGCCCACAACGTGCACGTCGGTGCACACACCGCGATGGCCGGCTGCGCCGCCGTGGCCGGCAGCGCGAAGATCGGCCGCTACTGCATGATTGGCGGGAATGCGGGCGTGCTTGGCCATCTCGAACTGGCCGACCGGGTTACCATTACCGCCAAGAGCCTGGTCACCCATTCGATACGCGAACCCGGCGAGTACTCCTCGGGCGTGCCGCTGCAGGAAAATCGCCTGTGGCGCAGGAATGCGGCGCGATTCAAGCATCTGGACGAATACGCGCGCCGCCTGGCGGCGCTGGAAAAGGACAAGAGCGATGACTGAGGAAAATCTCGAAATCACCCTGCCGGTGCAAGTGGATCAGATCCAGCGCCTGCTGCCGCACCGCTATCCGTTTCTGCTTGTCGATCGGGTGGTCGAGGTTGTGCCGGACGTCAGCGCGGTCGCGCTGAAGAACGTCACCATCAACGAGCCGTTCTTCGACGGCCATTTCCCCGGCCACCCCGTGATGCCCGGCGTGCTGATCATCGAGGCGATGGCGCAGGCCGCCGGCCTGCTGACCCAGATCAGCCGCCGCATGAAGGGCGACGCGGGCAGCCCGCTGTTCTACCTGGTCAAGGTCGACAACGCCCGCTTCAGCGCACCGGTGGTGCCGGGCGACCAGTTGCGCCTGGAAGTGAATCTGAAGCGCCTGGTGCGCGGCATGGGCCTGTTCGCCGCGCGCACCACGGTCGACGGCAAGGAAGTGGCAAGCTGCGAACTGATGTGCGCCGCGAGGTCATGAACATGAGCGACGGCTCCCTGATCCACCCCACCGCGCAGGTCGACCCGGGCGCCGTGATCGGCGCCGGCGTGCGTATCGGCGCCTACAGCGTCATCGGCGCGGAAGTGGAGATCGGCGACGGCACGGTGATCGGGCCGCACGTGGTGATCGAGGGCCCGACCCGGCTCGGGCGCGACAACCGCGTCGCCCAGTTCGCCTCGCTGGGCGGCGATCCGCAGGACAAGAAGTTCGCCGGCGAGCGCACCGAGCTGGTCATCGGCGACCGCAACCTGATCCGCGAATTCACCACCATCAACCGTGGCACCGGCGACGGCGGCGGCATTACCCGCCTCGGCGACGACAACTGGGTGCTGGCCTACGTGCACATCGCGCACGACTGCCAGGTCGGCAACCACGTGGTGTTCTCCAACTACTCCGCGCTGGCCGGGCACGTCGTGATCGGCGACTGGACGATCCTGTCCGGCTATTCGGGCGTGCACCAGTTCTGCAAGGTCGGCGCGCATGCCTTCATAGGCATGGGCTGCCTGGTCGGCCACGACGTGCCGCCGTTCGTGATGATGGCCAACGAGCAACAGGGCCGCCCGCGCGGCATCAACAGCGAAGGCCTCAAGCGCCGCGGCTTCGACGCCACCCGCATCGCCGCGATCAAGCGCGCCTATCGCACCCTCTACATGGCCGGCCTCTCGCTGCCCGAGGCCCGCGAGAAACTCGCCGAGCAGGCGCGCGAAAGCGACGACGTACGCGCCATGCTGGAGTTTCTCGACCACAGCGAGCGGTCGTTGGCGCGCTAGCGCGCTGTCGCTGCGCGGGAATCGGGAATGGAGAATCGGGAATGGTTACAAGCCAGAACTCTCACCAGCTCCCTGCGTCGCACATGCGTTGTGCGCCTTCGCTGAAACCATGACTTCGACAGACCTGCCGGAATCCGCGACTCCCGATTTCCTATTCCCTGCTCCCGATTCCCCGCTCGTCGCCATCCTCGCCGGCGAGGATTCCGGCGACCAGCTGGGGGCCGACCTGATCGCTGCCCTGCGCCAACGCTATCCGCAGGCGCGGTTCGTCGGCATCGGCGGCGCGCGGATGCAGCGCGAGGGGTTCGAGTCCTGGTACGACATCCGCGAGCTGTCACTGTTCGGTTTCAGCGAAGTCATCAGCCACCTGCCGCGCCTGCTGCGCCTGCGCCGGTCGCTGGTCGCGCGCCTGAAGCAGGCGAGGCCGGCGGTGGTGATCGGCATCGACGCCCCGGATTTCAACCTCGGCGTGGAACGGCGGCTGAAGGAAGCCGGCGTGCGCACGGTGCACTACGTCAGCCCCTCGGTGTGGGCCTGGCGCGAGAATCGCGCGGAGAAGATCGGCCGCAGCGCGGACCGCGTGTTGTGTCTGTTCCCGATGGAACCGGAAATCTATGCGCGGCACGGCATCGATGCGCGCTTTGTCGGTCATCCGCTGGCCGACCGCTTTGCGCTGGTCGCCGACCGCGTCGGTGCGCGTGAGACGCTGCAATTGCCGCAGCAGGCGCCGGTGCTGGCGGTGCTGCCGGGCAGCCGGATGTCCGAGGTGGATCGGCTGGGCCAGATCTTCCTGGATGCCGCGCAGCGCGTCGCCGCCGCCGTGCCGGGCCTGCGCATCGTGATCCCCGCCGCCAATGCGCGAGTGCACGCGCGACTGCAGGAACTGCTCGCCGGATTGGCGGCCAGCGAACCCGCGCCGTTGCTGCTGGACGGCCACGCGCACGAGGCGATGCTGGCCGCCGACGTGGTGCTGCTGGCCTCCGGCACCGCCACGCTGGAGGCCATGCTGGCCAAGCGGCCGATGGTGGTCGGCTACCGCGTGGCTCCGCTGAGCTATCGCATCGCGCGCGCCCTGAACATGATCAAGACGGACGTCTATTCGCTGCCCAACATCCTGGCGCGCGCCAGCGGACTGGGTCCGGAACCGTGGGTGCCCGAGCTGATGCAGGACGACTGCACCGCCGGGAAACTGGCCGCCGCCACGCTGGCCCTGTTCGGTGACAGCGAGCGGCGCAGCGCGGTCGTCGCCGCCTTCGAATACTTGCACCAGGAGCTGCGCGGAGGCATGACCGGCCACGCCGGCGAACGGGCCGCCGCCGCCGTGGCCGGGCTGATCGACGACGCCGGCCGCACCGATGGTTGAGTTCGTGCTCGACAGCCGCCGCCCGCCGCCGCGCCCGCGCAAGCGCGACGACGGATCGGCTGCCAGCCTGCTGACCGCCGGTGTCGACGAAGCCGGTCGCGGCCCGCTGGCCGGTCCGCTGGCGGTGGCGGCGGTGATCCTCGACCCGGCCCGGCCGATCCGCGGCCTGGACGACTCGAAGAAGCTCAACGAGGCGCGCCGCGAGGCGCTGTTCCCGCTGATACTCGAGCGCGCGCGGGCGTACTGCATCGTGCTGGTCGAGCCGGAGGAAATCGACTCGCTGAACATCTTCCACGCCACCATGGCCGGCATGCGTCGCGCCCTCGCCGGCCTGGCGCCCGCCGCGCAACACGCGCTGATCGACGGCAACAAGCTCCCGCCGGACCTGCCCTGCCCGGCGCGCGCGATCGTCGGCGGCGATGCGCTGGAGCCGGCGATCAGCGCCGCCTCGATCCTGGCCAAGGTCACCCGCGACCGCCTGATGGTGCAACTGGACGCGCTCCATCCCGGCTACGGCTTCGCCCTGCACAAGGGCTACCCCACGCCGGCCCACCTCGCTTCGCTGCAGCGGCTGGGACCCTGCCCGCTGCACCGCCGCAGCTTCGCCCCGGTGCGCCTGCTGCTGGACCAGGGGCGCCTGTTCTGAACCGCGCGTCGCGCGTGGTCGATCGACGAACTCCCGACAACGTCAGAAACGTCGAAAGCGCCCCACTGTCCGCTTCGCGCAAACCCCGCGCAAGTCAATCTTGCCGCTGCTTCCGGTGCCGGGTAGCCTGCACGGACAACGCGCGCAGATTTGCATGACCGCCAGCTTCGCCCACCTCCACCTGCACAGCGAGTATTCGCTGGTCGATTCGACCATCCGCATCAAGGCGCTGGTCGCCGCTTGCGTGCGCGATGGCATCCCGGCGGTGGCGCTGACCGACGAATGCAACATGTTCGCGCTGGTGAAGTTCTACAAGGCCTGCAGCGCGGCCGGGATCAAGGCGATCGGCGGCTGCGACCTGCTGGTCTCGGCGCCGGACGACCCGCGCCCGTGGCGGCTGACCCTGCTGTGCCAGGACCACGACGGCTACCTCAACCTGTCGCGGCTGGTCTCGCGTGCCTGGCAGGAAGGCCAGCACGGCGGCCGCGCGCTGATCGAGGCCGGCTGGCTGCACGACGAGGCCTGCCGGGGGCTGATCGCCCTGCTCGGGCGCGAGAGCGAAGTGGCGCGCATCGCAGTGAACCAGGGCAGCGATGCCGCACTGGCGAAGCTGCGTCCGCTGGCGCGGCTGTTTCCGGATCGGCTCTACCTGGAACTGACCCGCTGCGGCCGCGAGGGCGAGGAGCAATGGAACAACGCGGCCCTGGATCTGGCCGCCGTGCTCGAGCTGCCGGTGCTGGCCAGCAACGACGTGCGCTTCCTCAAGCAGGCCGATTTCGACGCGCACGAGGCGCGCGTGTGCATCCACCAGGGCCGCGTGCTGTCCGACCCCAAGCGTCCGCGCGACTACAGCGACCAGCAGTACCTGAAGACGCCCGAAGAAATGGCCGCGCTGTTCGCGGACCTGCCCGAGGCGCTGGAAAACACCGTCGAGCTGGCCAGGCGCTGCACGCTGGAACTCAAATTCGGCAAGTACTACCTGCCCGACTTCCCCGTGCCGGCGGGCCACGACCTCGACAGCCACATCCGCGAACTGTCGCGGCAAGGCCTGGAACAGCGTCTCGCGCTCGCCCCGCTGGCGGCCGGCCACTCGCGCGCGGATTACGACGCGCGGCTCGAGCGCGAGCTGGACGTCATCGTCAAGATGGGCTTTCCCGGCTACTTTTTGATCGTTGCGGACTTCATCAACTGGGGCAAGCAGCACGGCATTCCGGTGGGCCCGGGCCGCGGTTCCGGCGCCGGCTCGCTGGTCGCCTGGGCGCTGAAGATCACCGATCTCGACCCGCTGCAGTTCGACCTGCTGTTCGAGCGCTTCCTCAACCCCGAACGCGTGTCGATGCCCGATTTCGACATCGACTTCTGCATGGACCGCCGCGACGAGGTGATCGACTACGTCGCGCGCAAGTACGGCCGCGACCGCGTCAGCCAGATCATCACCTACGGCTCGATGGCGGCCAAGGCGGTGCTGCGCGATTCCGGCCGCGTGCTCGGCATGGGTTACGGCCAGGTCGACAAGCTGGCCAAGATGATCCCGCCGCGACCGCTCGACCTGACCCTGTCCGATGCGCTGGGGCTGTCGGAGAAGTCGAAGAAGGAGACCGATCGTGTCGTGCGCGAATTCTGCGACGCCTACGCGCAGGACGAGGACGCCCACGCGCTGATCGACCTGGCGCTGAGCCTGGAAAACCTCACGCGCAACGCCGGCAAGCACGCCGGCGGCGTGGTGATCGCGCCGACCCCGCTCACCGATTTCTCCCCGCTGTACTGCGAAGCCGGCGGCGGCGGCGTGGTCACCCAGTACGACAAGGACGACGTCGAGGCGGTCGGCCTGGTCAAGTTCGACTTCCTCGGCCTGCGCACGCTGACCATCATCGACTGGGCGGTCAAGGCGATCAACGCGCGCCGCGCGAAAACCGGCGAGGCGGCGCTGGACATCTCGGCGCTGCCGCTGGACGACCCGGCGCCGTACGAGCTGCTGAAGAAGGCGCAGACGGTCGCCGTGTTCCAGCTCGAATCCTCCGGCATGCAGCGCATGCTGAAGGATGCGAAACCGGACCGCTTCGAGGACATCATCGCGCTGGTGGCGCTGTACCGCCCCGGCCCGATGGACCTGATCCCCAGCTTCATCGCGCGCAAGCACGGCCGCGAGGAAGTGGAATACCCCGACCCGCGCGTCGAGCCGATCCTGAAAGAGACCTACGGCATCATGGTCTACCAGGAGCAGGTGATGCAGATGGCGCAGATCGTGGGCGGCTACACGCTCGGCGGCGCCGACCTGCTGCGCCGCGCGATGGGCAAGAAGAAAGTCGAGGAGATGGTCAAGCACCGCGCGATCTTCCGCGAGGGTGCGGCGAAGGACGGGCTCAGCGGCGAAAAGGCCGACGCCATCTTCGACCTGATGGAGAAATTCGCCGGCTACGGCTTCAACAAGTCGCACGCCGCCGCCTATGCGCTGGTGTCGTACCAGACCGCGTGGCTGAAGGCGCACTACCCCGCCGAGTTCATGGCCGCGACGATCTCCGCGGACATGGACAACACCGACAAGGTGGTGACCTTCCTCAACGAAGTGCGGGCGCTGGGCATCGCAGTGCAGCCACCGGACGTCAACGCGTCCGAGTACATGTTCGTGGCGGTGGAGCCGAAGGTCGTCCAGTACGGCCTGGGCGCCATCAAGGGCGTCGGCCACGGCGTGTGCGAGGCGATCGTCGCCGAGCGCGCGCACGGGCGCTACACCGACCTGGCCGATTTCTGCCGCCGCATCGACCCGGGCAGGCTCAACCGGCGCGTGCTGGAGGCGCTGATCCTCTCCGGCGCACTGGACGCGCTGGCCGTCAACCGCGCCAGCCTGATGCTGCAACTGCCCGATGCGGTGAAGGCCGCAGAGCAGCACCAGCGCGACCGGCAATCGGGCCAGAACGACATGTTCGGCGCGGCGACGGGTTCGGCCACGCCGGTACTCGAGATCGACCTGCCGACCGCACCGGAATGGCCGCTGGAACAACGCCTGCAGGGCGAGCGCGACACCCTCGGCCATTACCTCTCCGGCCATCCCACCGATCCGTGGAAAGACGAGCTGGCGCAGCTGTCCACCTGCCCGCTGGGCGAGATCGTCGACCGCTACCAGCCGCCGAAGCCGCGCCGCAACGACGACGGCAGCGAGAACCGCTTCCGCCGCGGCCCGGACACGCCCTGGACCATCGCCGGCATGGTCGCCGCCGTGCGCAAGCGCGGCGACAGCGACGCGTTCGTGCGCATCGAGGACGGCGGCGGCGCCATCGAGGCAAGCTTCTTCGGCGAGGTCTACCACCAGGCCGCGCCCCTGCTCACCCGCGGGCAGTTGCTCGTCGTCGACGGCGGCCTGCGCATCGACGAGTTCTCCGGCGGCGGCTTCCAGTTGCGCGCACGCGGTGCCTGCTCGCTCGACGACGCCTGCCGCAAGCACGCGCGCCTGCTGCAGCTGAAGTTGAACGGCATCCACGCGGACTTCGCCGAACAACTGCAACGCACCCTGGCCGGCTACCGCGGCGGCCACGCCAGCGTCACCCTGCACGGCTACCGCAACCGCACCGCGCAAGCGGACCTGGAACTGGGCGAAGCCTGGCGCGTCGACGCCATCCCCGACCTGCTGCGCGCCGTACGCGCGCTGCCCGGCGTGCAGGCCGCGCGCCTGCGCATCGTCAGGCAGCAGGAGTGAAGGGCCGGGATTCGGGATTCGGGATTCGGGAGAGCCTCGCTCGCGGGCCACGACACTTTCGGGGGCGCTGTTCTTTTGCTCGTCATTCCCGCGAAAGCGGGAATCCAGTGACTGACGGCGACCAAGGCCCATGGATTCCCGCTTTCGCGGAAATGACGCCGCGTGGAGGCTGACGAATCTCCGTCCCCGCTCTTACGAATCTCGAATCCCCAATCCCCAATCCCGAATCCCGGCTTTCAGAGCATCGCCCGCGAACGGGCTCCTACGACTTGCCCCGATCCATCATCGCCTTCAGGTCGGCGAACGGATTGCCGGTGGCCGGCGGCGCCTGCTCCACCGCCATCACGCCGCCGCGCACGTGGTCGATGTGCCGCGCATGCTCGTTGTCATGGCAGTACACGCACAGCAATTCCCAATTGCTGCCGTCGGGCGGATTGAAATCGTGATCGTGGTTGCGGTGGTGCACGGTCAGTTCCTGCAGGTTCGCGCGGGTGAACTCGCGCGCGCAGCGGCCGCATACCCACGGATACATCTTCAGCGCCCGCTCGCGATAGCCCAGCTCGCGCTGCTCGGCGGCGCGCCGCGCCTCGGCCACGATACGGTCGAGCTTCGCGTTGTCGATGGGCTTGCTGGGCATGGTGTCAGTCCGGCGGCAGGTGCCTGATGGAGCGGACGATAGCGCAATCGCCGAGCCAGCGACGGGCATCTGTCGACCCGATCACAGCCATACGGCGCCGTTCTCGCCTTTTCCTGCGGAACGGTATACTGGTGCGCTTCCGTGCCATGAACAGCAACGAATGAACCCCAATTTCCTCGATTTCGAACAACCCATCGCCGAACTGGATGCGAAGATCGAGGAGCTTCGCCATACCAGCGACGGCCAGGCGTTCAACATCGACGAGGAAGTGGCGCGCCTGCGGCAGAAGGTGAAGGTGAAGACGGCGGACATCTTCCGCAACCTCAATTCCTGGCAGACCACCCAGCTTTCCCGCCACCCGGCGCGGCCCTACACGCTCGACTACATCGGCGTGATCTGCGAGGAGTTCCACGAACTGGCCGGCGACCGCATGTACGCCGAGGACGCCGCCATCGTGGGCGGCCTGGGCCGCATCAACGGCCGGCCGGTGATGATCATCGGCCACCAGAAAGGCCGCGACACCAAGACCAAGGTGCGCCGCAACTTCGGCATGCCGCGCCCCGAGGGCTACCGCAAGGCGCTGCGCCTGATGAAGATGGCCGAGCGCTTCGGCCTGCCGCTGCTGACCCTGATCGACACCCCCGGAGCCTACCCCGGCGTCGGCGCAGAAGAGCGCGGCCAGAGCGAGGCGATCGCGCGCAACCTGCTGGAAATGGCCGAGCTGAAGGTGCCGATCGTGTGCACCGTGATCGGCGAGGGCGGCTCCGGCGGCGCGCTGGCGATCGGCGTGGGCGACCGCACCAACATGCTGCAGTACTCGACCTATTCGGTGATCTCCCCCGAAGGCTGCGCCTCGATCCTGTGGAAGAGCGCGGACAAGGTGAAGGACGCCGCCGAGGCCCTGGGCATGACCGCTCCGCGCCTGCTCGAACTGGGCCTGGTCGACAAGCTCATCCGCGAACCCCTCGGCGGCGCCCACCGCAACCCGCGCTCGATGGCGATCCGCCTGAAAGCCGTGCTGCTGAACCAGCTCGACGAACTGCAGGCCATGCCGGTCCCCGACCTGCTCGAACAGCGCTACAAGCGGCTGCGCAGTTACGGGGCCTATCAGGAGTAACTCCTCGTCGACACCGTTGTGGCCGATCGTCGGTCATGGCCGGATACCGGTGCCAGATGATGTCCTGTGTCAGGCTCGGTCGGTCTGAGCGCCTGACAACACAAGGATTGCCCATGAGCCGTCAGCAGCTTGCCATCCTGGCCATTTGGCTTTTCCCGGCTTTGGTCATCGCCTCTGCGCCAGTCGTGCAAACGCCGATCACCTCGAAAGCGGCACTCGTCCGCTATCTGCACGACACCCCACCGGGCGCCTCACCATTGGATGATCTGTCGCCAGGCGGGCGGAAGCGGTTTCTCGGACAACTCGACTTCGGCCAACACGGACTGCGCAGCATCCCGCTGGAGGATATGGCCAGCGAACTGACGCATCCGCAGATCGTGCGGCTGCTGGCGCTGTTCGGCGCGGAACAGTACGCCAGCGAGGGACTCACGCCCGCCGAGCAGGCTGCCCGCAAACGCGAGCGCGAGCAGGATGCCGCTGCCAGGGGATGCACCGTCGATACCTGCGCGGAAAGCGACGTGGAAGAGCGCTATGACGAACTCGTCCTGCAAAAAGCCGACTCTTCCCTGCCCGACGCCCGACGCTTCGCCCTTGTCGGCAAGCACTACGACCGACTATTCGACAGCCATCAGACGCCGGAACACTTGCGTTCGGCGAGCTACGTCGATCTGAGGCTGCTCAAGCGCGCCGCTGAAGAAGCCGTGTACTACGTACCCAGCTCAACGCACATCGCCCAGCTGCAGATGGATCTGACCGAGATGCAGCGGCGCAACATGGTGGGCGACAAGGATTTCGCAGGCCTGCATCGGGCGCTGGTCGCCAGCCGCCGTTTCGACGCCGCCAGCAGGCTGGCCAGAAGCCACCCTCACATGGACGCCGACAACGTGCCTGCGTTCCACATGCCAGGCGCATTGCCACCGGGACAACCTACGGCATTGACCGTGGACGCGCAGAACAACACGATGTCGCGCCAGTCTTTCGACCTGACCGCGCCGCTGCGTATCGTGGTGGTTGCCTCGTGCCACTTCTCGAAGGACGCGGCGCGTGCCATCACGACGGATGCGCAATTGCGCCCCATCTTCGCCAGTGATGCGATCTGGCTCGCCAGCCAGAACGAGCACTTCAGTTCAGTCCGTGAGTGGAACCGGGAGTTTCCCGATCAGCCCATCCACCTCGCCTGGCAGGACAGCGAATGGTCGATGCTCGACAGCTGGGCAATGCCCACCTTCTACGTATTCCGCCACGGCCGCCTGGTGAAGAAGTTCAGCGGATGGCAGGACCTGAAGACGCTGAAGCGGTCCCTGCACGAGGCCGGCGTGCTCCATTAGAGACGCGCGCAGCACGATGCGCTCGGCGCGCGCTACCATCATCGTGCCGAACACCTGCGGGAGTCACCATGGCCCACGACAAGCTCGCCGTACTGATCGATGCCGACAATGCCCGCCCGGCGATCGTCGAGGGGTTGATGGCGGAAGTGGCCAAGTACGGCACGGCGCACGTCAAGCGCATCTACGGCGACTGGACCAAGCCGGACTTGAACGGCTGGAAGGACGTGCTGCTGCGGCACTCGATCCAGCCGATCCAGCAGTTCCGTTACACGGTGGGCAAGAACGCCACCGACTCGGCGATGATCATCGACGCGATGGACCTGCTCTACTCGGCGCGCTTCGACGGTTTTTGCATCGTTTCCAGCGACAGCGATTTCACCCGGCTCGCCTCGCGCATCCGCGAATCGGGCCAGACTGTCTACGGCTTCGGCGAGAAAAAGACGCCCGAACCGTTCCGCACCGCCTGCGACAAGTTCATCTACACCGAAGTGCTGGTGCAGGCCACCGAAGCCGAGCCCAGCGCCGGTGTGAAACGCCGCAGCGCCAAGGAACTGCGCGGCGACACGCAGTTGATGAACCTGCTGCGCAACGCCATGGAAGCGGCCTCCGACGACTCCGGCTGGGCCAGTCTCGGCGCAGTCGGCAGCATCATCAGCAAGCAGTCACCGGACTTCGACTCGCGCAACTACGGCTACGCCAAGCTCAGCGGCCTGATCAACGGCATCGGCCTGTTCGATGCCGATGAACGGCAGATCGGCAGCGGCAAGCATCTCTACGTGCGCCCGCGCAGCACGCGCAAGTGACCGACGCGCTGCCGCGCCACCTGCTGGCCGCGCTCACCGCCGCGCCTGCCGCACCGCTGCTGGTGGCGTTCAGCGGCGGACCGGATTCCACTGCCTTGCTGCATGCCCTGGCGCACCTGCCGCAGGCACGTGCGCGCGGGTTGCGCGCCGCACACGTCGATCACGGCTTGCATCCGGACAGCGCGCGCTGGGCGGCGCACTGCGCGCACTTCTGCCAGGCCCTCGCCGTGCCTTGCACGACGGTGCGCGTGGACGTACCGCGCGACGACAGCAAGGGACTGGAGGCCGCCGCGCGGCACGCACGCCATGCCGCGCTGGCCGACCTGCTGCACGACGGCGAGTGGCTGCTGTTCGGCCACCATCGCGACGACCAGGTCGAGACCGTGCTGCTGAAACTGCTGCGCGGCGCAGGGCCGGAAGGGCTGGGCGGCATGCGCGCGCAACGGCCGTTCGGCACCGGCCAGTTGTGGCGTCCGCTGCTGGAACTGCCGCGGGCCACGCTGCTCGACTACGTCGCCGCCCACCGGCTCGACTGCATCGACGACCCTTCCAACGCCGACACCCGGCTCGCGCGCAACCGCCTGCGCCATGAAATCCTGCCGGGCTTGCTGCGGTACTGGCCGCAGGCCAGCGATTCGATCCTGCACAGCGCTGCGCTGAGTCGCGACGCCGCCGACGCGCTGCGCAGTCAATGGCTCCCCATGTTCGATACCCTGCACGACCGCGCCAGCGGCAGCCTCGACCTGCCCGGCTGGCGCACGTTGCTCCCCGCGCTGCGTGAACCCCTGCTTGACCACTGGCTGCACACACGCGGGCTGAGCGCGCCCGGCACGGCGCAGCGACGGCAGATCGAGCGCCAGTGCGATGCGCGTGCCGGCCAGTTGCCGTGCGTGCGCTGGGACGGCACCGAGCTGCACATCTGGAAACAGCGGCTGTGGGCCCTACCGGTCCAGGTACCGATCGACCCCGGCTGGCAACAGGACTGGAACGGCGAACCGCTGGCGCTGCCCGATGGCGGCGAGCTGGCGCTGACGGTGCCTGCGGCCCACCTGACCGAGCCGCTGCAGGTGCGCCTGCGCCAGGGTGGCGAACGCATCCGCCCGACGGGTGACTCGCACACGCGCGAGTTGCGCAACCTGTTCCAGCAGGCGCAGATGCCACCGTGGCAACGCGCCGCTTGTCCGTTGCTGTATGCCGGCGACGAGTTGATTGCAGTGGCCGACCGCTGGATCAGCACCCGCAGTGCCGAACTTTTCGACCGCGCCGGCGCTCAGCCCCGCTGGCGCCCGGGACGCTGATCCGGGTCACTCCGCCGCTCGCGGCACCCCGCGCCGATTGATTCGCACGCCGTGCTGCGCTAGCGTTGCGGGCCATGGCCAAGACCGCTCCCAAGACCGCTGCCGATCCCGCTTCCGCCGTCGATTTCGAACACTCGCTCGACGAACTGGAGCAACTGGTCACCCGCATGGAAGGCGGCGAGCTGAGCCTCGACGAGTCACTTGCTTCATTCGAGCGCGGCATCGGCCTGTTCCGTCATTGCCAGCAGTCGCTGCAACAGGCGGAACTGCGCGTACGCCTGCTGCTGGACCCCGATGCCCCCGACCGCGCCGAACCGTTTGAACCCGAACTCTGAGTCCGCCGAACTCGGCCCTGCCCTGCAGTCGCTGGTCGCCCGCGCCGAGCGCGCGCTGCAACGCTGCCTGCCCCCGGCCGCCCACGCCACCGACCACCTGCGTCGCGCCATGCACTATGCCGTGATGGGCGGCGGCAAGCGGCTGCGCCCGATGCTGGTCTACGCCACCGCCCATGCGCTGGACGAGGATGGCCCGGCGCTGGACACCGCCGCCTGCGCGGTGGAACTGATCCACGCCTACTCGCTGGTACACGACGACCTGCCTGCAATGGACGACGACGCGCTGCGCCGCGGCCGTCCGACCTGCCACGTGGTGTTCGGCGAGGCGATGGCGATCCTCGCCGGCGACGCGCTGCAGGCGTTGGCGTTCGAGTTGCTGGCCGACGCAGACGCCGATGCCATCGACGCCCGCGTGCGCATCGCCATGCTGCAGGCGCTGGGCCGCGCCTGCGGCGCCGATGGCATGGCCGGTGGCCAGGCGCTGGACCTGGCTGCGGTCGGCCAGGCGCTGACGCTGGACGAACTGGAATACATGCACGCCTGCAAGACCGGCGCGCTGATCCGCGCCTCGGTGCGTCTCGGCGCACTGGCCGCCGGCGCGGACGCCGACGCGCTGCAGGCGCTGGACCGTTATGCCAGCGCCGTCGGCCTGGCCTTCCAGGTACGCGACGACATCCTCGACGTGGAAGGTGATTCGGCGGTGATCGGCAAGACCGCCGGCAAGGATGCGGCCGCAGCCAAGCCGACCTTCCCCTCGATCATCGGACTGAATGCCTCGCGCCAGCGACTGGCCGAACTGACCCACGCCGCCCTGGCGGCCATCGCGCCCTGGGGCGAGCGCGCCGCACTGCTGCACGAGCTGGCCCGCTACGCGGCGCACCGGACGCGCTGACTCGCGACAACGAAAAGGCGGCCCGCAGGCCGCCTTTTCGCATCATGCTTCCGGATTACTTGATCAGGCGCAGGGTGAACGGGTAGCGATACGTCACGCCCTCGTTGGCCTTGATCGCCGCAATGATGGTGAACACCAGCCAGCTGATGCCGATGATGAACCACAGCGGGATCGTGATGAACAGGCCGATGCCAAACGTCATCACCGTGATCAGCACGAGCACTACGGCCGCGATCGCCACCGTGATGTTGAAGTTCAGCGCCTCCTTGCCCTGGTCGTTGACGAACGGCATGGTGTCCTTCTTGACCAGCCAGATCACCAGCGGGCCGATGAAGCAGCCCCAAGCGCCGAAGGTACCGGTGAGGATCGCACCAAGCAGCGCGGACAGATGCGCGAACATCGCCCACTGCCTTTCCTCGGCGGGCGGGACGCCGGGTGCCGGGTCGGTTGGCGGGGGCGGGATGACGGATTCGGGTGGAACGCTCATGCGCATCTCCTTCGACGTCGAAGCTTGCCGGCCGCTTGCCGGTCGTGCCGATGCTAGCAAGGCTGGCGTCGCTTTGCCGCAAGAACCTGCCAACCGGGCCGCACCCCGTACAAGGAGCGCACCCTGTGCGCGATGCTCTTGTGCCGGGATTCGGGATTCAGGATTCAGGATTCGGAAGAGCATCGCGCACAGGGTGCGCTCCTGCAAAAACACGCGCGGCTATTCGCCGGCGACGGTCATGCGGTCGAGCAGGATCGAGCCGGTGAGGACCGGCGAGCGCGGATCGACGTCGGCGCCCGTCGCCACGATCCCGGCGAACATGTCGCGCAGGTTGGCGGCGATGGTGATGCCTTCCACCGGGTGCACGATGCGGCCGTGCTCCACCCAGAAACCCGCCGCGCCGCGCGAGTAATCGCCGGTGACGATCGACACGCCCTGCCCCATCACCTCGGTGACCAGCAGCCCGGTGCCCAGGCGCCGCAGCATGCCGGCGAAATCCGACGCCTCGCCATCGCCCGCGCCGGCGGCCACCACCAGGTTGTGCACGCCGCCGGCATTGCCGGTGGATTCCATGCCGAGCTTGCGTGCCGAGTAGCTGCCCAGCATGTAGCGCGCCAGCACGCCGCCTTCGATCAGGGCGCTGTCGCGGGTGGCCACGCCCTCGGCATCGAAGTTGGCCGAGCCCTGGCCGCGAGGCAGGTGCGGCCGCTCGTCGATGTTCAGCCAGGCCGGCATCACCGGCTTGCCGACATGGTCCAGCAGGAAACTCGCGCGCCGATACAGCGAGCCGCCGCTGACCGCCCCGAGCAGGTGCCCGATCAGGCCGCGCGCCAGCTCCGGCGCGAACAGCACCGGGCATTGCCGCGTGGACAGGCCGCGCGCGCCCAGCCGCGCCAGCGTGCGTTCGGCGGCCTTGTCGCCAAGCGCCTTCGCGCTGATGAAATCGCGCGCCGCGCGCACGCTGTCGTACCAGTAATCGCGCTGCATGCCGTCCTCGTCGCCGGCGATCAGCGCCAGCGACAACGCGTGACGGGTGCCGCGCTCGCGGCCGACGAAGCCGTGCGAGTTCGCGTACACGGACAGGCCCTGCCCGGCCTGCACGGAGGCGCCATCGGAGTTGCTGATGCCGGCGTGCGCCCGCCCGGCATCCTCGATCGCGATGCCCAGCTCGATCGCCTGCGTGGTGTCGATGTCCCACGGATGCCACAGGTCCAGGTCGGGGAACGCGGTGGCCATGCGCGCGGCATCGGCCAGCCCGGCAGCGGGGTCGGCCTCGGTGTGGCGCGCGATCGCGCAGGCCTGGTCCAGTGTCGCCTGGATCGAATCGGGATGGAGGTCGGCCGTGCTGGCCGAGCCCTTGCGCTGGCCGAAGTACACCGTGAGCCCGAAGCCGCGATCGCGGGTGTGCTCGACCGTCTCCACCTCGCCCAGGCGCACGTTCACGCTGAGTCCGGTGTCGATGGTCGCTGCCACTTCGGCCTGGCTGGCGCCAGCAATCCGCGCGCGGCGGATCACGTCCTCGGCCAATTCGGCGAGCCGATCCAGTTCCGCTGCACTGCTGTCCCGGCTGACGACGACTTCACTCACGTTGGGTTTTCCTGGGCAAGGGGCGGGTAGAATAGGCGGTTCGCAATCGCCAGAGCGTTCACATGGGGGCGCGGCGGGAGAATGAAAGGAGCCATGAGTCTTCCCGCACCACCTGTCCCGGGCATCTATCGCCACTACAAGGGCCAGCGCTACCGCGTGCTGGGTACCGCGCGGCACAGCGAGACGCTGGAGCTGATGGTGGTCTACCGGGCGCTCTACGGCGAACGTGGACTGTGGGTCCGCCCGGCCGCCATGTTTGCCGAAACCATTGATCTGCATGGCACGCCGACGGCACGCTTTGCCCTGGAGCAGGCTGAGCCGACCGCAATCAACGACGATCCGCCCGCCCCTGCCGGAATGAACCCGTGAGCCCCAGCCGCAGCCGCAACCAGACCGAACTCGACGACCAGGAGTACGGCCCCAGCCGCACCCAGCAGCGCCGCGAGGCGCTCGCCGTGCTGACGCTCGCCGGCCAGCTGGTCGAACTGCCCGCCAGCCGGCTGGCCAGGCTCGACCTGCCCGACGACGTACGCCGCGAGATCGAGATCACCCGCCGCATCACCGCCCACGGCGCCCGCAAGCGCCAGATGGCCTTCCTGGCCAAGGTCATGCGCCGCTTCGGCGAGGAGGATTTCGCCGCCGTGCGCGCCGAACTCGGCGAGAACCGCGAGAAGCAGCGCCAGGACACCGCCGCGATGCACCGCCTCGAAGCGATGCGCGACCGCCTGGTCGCCGAAGACGAAACCGCGCTGTCCGAACTGATCGCCGAGCACCCGCAGGTCGATCGCCAGCACCTGCGCTCGCTGGTGCGCCAGGCGCGGCTGGAGCGGGAGACGCCGAACAAGCCGCCCCGTGCCTTTCGCGAAATCTTCCAGCTGCTGAAGGAACTGACGCAGGGTGCCGACGCGCCCTGAGCGCGCCCGCACACGCGACGACGCCTTGCGACGCGCGACGATGCCTTCGCACTCGCCGCGGCGGTCATCACCACGCGCCTGCTTCCCGCTCGCCGCGGCCAATTGACGCGTGTACGGCGGCTGACATAGGCTGGCGGTCTTTCCCCACCGCCGCACGAGCCGTCGACCATGAGCCTGGAACTGCACATCACCCTCAGCGATTCCGACCTGCAGCTGTTCGTCGACAGCATCACCGAGGCACGGAAGCAGGTGGACACCGTGGACGCCATCAGCATCGTCGGCGCCGCACGCAAGCTGCTCGAGGAAACCAATCGCGCGGAACTGCCGGACTTCGTCGCCAACCGCCTGAAGCACCTGGACACCATGATCACCATGATCGAGGACGCCGGCTTCGCCCTGCCCGAGGAGGATCGCGACAACGTGCTGGCCGCGCTGGCGTACTTCTCCAGCCAGGATGACGTCCTCCCCGACAACGTTCCCGTCCTGGGCTTCCTCGACGACGCCATCATGATCGAGCTGTGCATGCGCGAGCTGCAGTACGAAATCGAGGCCTACGACGACTTCCGCCACTGGCGCGACAACGAGGCGACCCGTCGCGGCGAAAGCAAGGCCGGCCTGATGCTGAACCGCGTGGAGTGGGCCGAGGTTCGCCGCCAGGAGGCCATCGAACGCATGCACCGCCGCCGCCGCGAGGCCTATGCCGGCGGCAGCTGGGCGCCGGTGCTGTTCAAGGTGCGCTGACATCCGCACCGATGCCATGGACGAAGGGCGCCGCGGCGCCCTTCGTCGTTTCCGTCAACGACAAAGGCCGGCAGTCTCCTGCCGGCCTTTGTCTTGCATCTGGCGCCCGAAGTTGGACTCGAACCAACGACCCCCTGATTAACAGTTCGCTGCTAAATCAACATGTTAGGAAAAGCCTAGCGAAGCCTACCGAAGGGCCGAGAAGCTGAAAGCAGTTTGCAATCAGAAGCTTGGCGAAGTCTGACGAAATGTCAGCGAGCTGAGCGGTGTACCGCTGGTGTACCGAAATCCACGCACTTACCACGTCCAACAACGCGCGATCCCGATCGTACACAACACTCTTCACGAACTAGCCACGACGTAGCCTGACAGCGTTCAAATCCACCACGCGCGACGCAGTGGGGGCGAAGTAACCTTCGGACAGTCCCGCCAGATGCTCAACATCTCCGGGCGACAGCCCAACCCGATCTGGTATCGCCTCCCGTGGCATGACCCCAGACTCAACGATGAGCCCGACGGCTCGCCGCAACAATCGTGGTTGCTCTGGCACCAACTGATCATCCAGCGGTTCCGACTTCCCCCCGAAGCGAGCAGAGCGTCGCTTCCAAAGATTTAGCTGCTCGCGCTCGTCGATCAGCCCCAAAGCTGCGAGACGCATCTGCATCGCCGCAACCGAGGTCTTCCAGCGTGGCTTGAGGGCAAGGAGCGTGTCCAAGGTCGGCATAACCGGGACTTCTGCCGAGAACGTCTCCGCCGGCAACAAAAAGGCACCCGCGAAGTAGTGTGCCTGGCGCTCCATCTCCTTGTGGTTGGCCTGAGCAACATGGGGCGATATGTGCTTGTGCAAAACGATATGCCCCAGCTCGTGCGCAGCGTCGAAGCGGCTGCGGAAACCGTTGGCCTTGTCTGCGTTGAGGAAAACGAACGGACGCTCATTGACTGCACACCAGCTCGAAAGCCCCTCGATGTGCACAACGCCGGTCACCTCGCGCACCACGACTCCCCCCGCGTTCTCGATGGCAAGTACCACGTCGGGAATCGGGCCGAGACCAAGCTTCCATAGGTGACGACATTCCGAAGCTGCAAGCTCAATCTCTTCGTTGGTGATCTCGTCGGGATTCGTGAACTCGCGATCAGGGAACGACACGTCCGGATATTCGACAAATTCTCCGAACTCCGCCGCCAGCTCCTTCGACCAGGCATGACGGGCCGACATCAGCGCGCGCGCCGACTTCAGTGCTGATGCATTGCTCCGAAACAACTGCGGGCTAGCATCGAACTCGGGGAGCGGCCGGAGGAACCAGCTCGGTTGCACATTTACCGCTCGCGCAAGACTGGCCAATGCCTCTGTCTGTGGCTCCTGTTGACCGTTCCGCCACTTACTAATCGACCCCGTAGACACCCCAGCGATTGCAGCCAATTGCACCTGCGAAATACCACGTGCTTCGAGCGCCTGCGCAAGCCGCTCCGGACGAAATCCGCTTACACCTCGTTTCATGGCTGCGAATCTTGCTGCTTCTTGATAGCGGCCTTGAGCTTCGGGCGAGCACCATCCTCCTGCTCGGCAGGCAGCGCGTAGCGGCCCAAGAAGACGTTCAGCGGTTCGTTGAACAAGCGTTCCGACAACGTCGTGTCCAGTACTGCAATCTCGACCGCCAGAGGAAACTCGGGCTGTATCCGCACATCGCTGCTGTAGACCGACACAAGAAAAACAGCGATCTTCGGCCCGCTAGAATGCTCACCGAACAAACCCGGCTGAACCATTCGCTCCAGCCATTGGTTGTGGCTGGCAACGTCAAGTCGACGCTTGCTCCGCTTGGCGTTGTTCCATTTGCTGTGGTGGGTGCAGAACCGACCAATTAGCAGCGGCCCCAGCTCCCCGATGATGATGTCGTTGCCGCGCAACGGATTGTGCTGAACCCCGGCAACGTCCAGCGCAAGCGCGAACTGCTCATTGGAGTGGAAGTGACGCGCCTGTCCCAATACGCTGGGAAGGTGCCCTTCGTGACGCTGTTTACTGTCGCGGTAAGCCCGCGCACCGGCCACCGACAAGCCTTCATCCAGCCCGTGGCAGAGCGTCTTGGGAAGATGCGTGAGCAGAGCTTCGACGATGGTCTTTTCAGCTTGAGAAGTCACAGGCAGCGCTCGCAGCGAGTTTCGTTAAGCGGAAAATACGCCAATATTATTTCCCAATCAAGCTCTGGGCAACACCTTAGTCGACGTGGGCAAACTTGCTCAAGAACCGCATCAGGGCAGACGAAGATCACCTTGCGCTGCGAATCTTGTCGTCGATCTGCCGCGCCACGTTGCGCCCTAGCTCGTCGTCGGAGACGGCCATCAGGAACAGGCATTTCCCGCCGCTGGAATGCTCCCACTGCGCACCGACGTTCTTCTTCTCGCGGGAGTCGTCATTGGTCTTGTACGGCTCGCCCTTGTACTCCACGGCCAGAATCCGGCCGTCTTTCAGCTCGGCGATGAAGTCGGGGTAGAAGTAGTCGGTGGCGGTGGGCAGCCAGAACGAGAACCGCGGCTCCTTCTCCACGTTGCGCACCCACAGCTTCACTTCCGGGTGCACGTCGATGGCCTGGGCACAGGTGAACTCCTCCGCCCACTCGTTCTTGCTCGCGCGCTTCTCGCGCAAGTCGTGGATCACCGGGTAATAGTGCTTCTTGAAGCGGAATCGACCCGAGTAGAACGGCGGTCGGCCGGGGTAGTGGTTGGGCTCGAAGCGGAAGGCGTAGCGGAAGCTGTCGCCCTGCGGCGGCGCGCAGACGAAGCCCGGCAGCGACGTCTGGAACCCCTTGCCGATGGCCAGCTTCCGGCGGCGTTCGATCTCGCGCCGAATCGCCTCCGCCAACACAAAACGTCCGCGCACCAGCGCCGTGAGCGTGAAGCGCCGGTCGGCCTGCAAGTGCCGCAGCACGGCCAGCAACCACTTACGCAGGTCTGCGGCGGAAACGTCCCATTGCCGGCACTCGTTGGCCAGCGTGCGCACCAAGTCGTTTTCGTCCGCGTGCGAGGCGACTTCGTTCAAGTGCAGTTGCGCGCTGTCGGCCACCTCGTAGCGCACTGACTCCTCGGCCAAGTTGATCTCGAACGCGTTGCCGCCCTCGCACACGTTGAAGTCGGCCAGGCTGACCGGCTCGGCGAACAAGTCGAACTGCCCCAGCTCGGCCAGCATGCGCTGCTCGACCGGCTGCAACTCGCCGTCGAAGTCCAGACACAACTGCGGCATGGGCGCAAAGCGCACGCCGCGCGCTGACGGTGCCAGCAAGGCCGCCTGGCGGATGCGCTCGCGCTCGATGGCCTCCTTCACCGCATCCTGTTGCTTGCCGGCGTTGCAACTGGTCAACAAGAAGTCCTCGACCTCCGCGCTCAGCTCGCCGCGCACGATGGCCGTCGCGCCGCCGCTGGTCGGGCGCAGCTCCACGGTATCCCGCAGCTCGGCCGGCACCTCGGTCGCAGGCATCGCCGGCAAGGCCACGATGGCCTCGGCCGGCTTCGGCTCGCTGCCGCTGCTGCCGCCGGTGGTTGGCAACACGCCTTGCGCCGGGGCCAGCGCCTGGGCGGCCTCGTAGCGCTCGAAGCCCATGTTGTTCACCAGCCGGTCGGCCAGCGAGTCGGCCACGCGGGCGAAGCCCTGCGCCACGATGTGCGCATAGGCCTTGCCCATGTCCGCCTGCAGGCGAGGCCGCGCGTAGGGCATGCGCAGCACGCGCCCCAGCAACTGTTCCACGTCCTTCGCGCTGCGGGCGTCCTGCAAGCTGCACAGCACGTAGGCGAACGGGCAGTCCCAGCCCTCCTTCAGCGCCTCCACGGTGATGACGTAGCGCACGGGGCATGCCGGGTCGCTCAACACGACGCCATCCAGCTCTTTTTGGTTGCCGGTGGCCACCGCGATCTGCGCACGGTCGATCTTCTCGCCGTCTGCGCTGGTAAGGTGTTCCAACAGCCTTTCCACCGTCACCTCGCCGTTCTTCGGCTCGGCCTGGAACAGCATCACCGGGCGGATGTAGTCGTTCTCCTTGGCGGCCAACTGCTCCAGCCGGTCGCGGGTGAGGATGGCGTCGCGCACCGCATCCTTCCAGCCGGTCGGGTGCTCCATCAGCACGATGGGCAGCTTAATCATGTCCTCGCGCTGCAGGGCCAGCGCACCGACGTGATACAGCACGTTGCTGTCCTTCGCCGGCGTGGCAGTCAGTTCGATCAGGCAGGCCGGGTGCAGGTTGCGCAGCGTGCGAAACGCCTGCTCGGTGCGGTTGTTGTGCGCCTCGTCCACGATCACGATGGGCCGGCGCAACGTAATCCAGTTGGCGATGGATGTCTTCACCCGGCCCAGGTCGGCCGACGTGAGGTAAGGCTGCGCAGCAATGTCCGCCTCGGTCACCCGATCCAGCCGGTTCTCGTCCTGCGGCGTGAGTCCTTGGAAGTGTGGCGCAAGGCTCTCGTCGAACGAATACACCGTGCGCTGCGCCTTCTCCTTCACGTTGAAGGACTGGATGGTCGCCACCACGACCACGGCTGCACGGCCCACCTCTTGCGGGCCGACCGTGGCCAACTCGTCCAGTGCGCACACGCGCACGCGCTCACCGAAGTACGTCGCCAAGGCCTCGCGGCACGGGTTGCGCGGGCTGGACAGCGCTTCCAGCGTCTGCGCACGGATCGCGTCGGATGGCACCAGCCACAAGGCCACCGGCGCTTCGGTGTCCTGTAGCGCCTTGCCGACCTGCGCCACGGCATGCGCGGCGAGGAAGGTCTTGCCGCCGCCGGTAGGAATGCGCACGCATATCGCCGGCACGTCGCCCAGCGCGTCGCGGCTGTAGACCTGCCGCTGCAGGCTGCCGTCCGCCGCTTCATCTAGCGGTGCGCAGGCTTGCCATGCCGCATCAAGCGTGCCACCGCGCAGCTTGCGGAAGAAGCCATCCAGCGCCGCCAGTGCCTTCTGCTGATAGTCCTTCAGTGCATACATGGCTCAGCGCGCCTTGATGTCGTAGGGGATCTGTTTGAACACGATGCCGGCCTCGCGCAAGCGCGCCTCGCCCAGCAAGGTCTTTTCGCCGTAGATCACACGTGGCCCCTCGTGCGGAAAGTCGGCCTCAAGGTGCGCCAGCACCTTGCTGGTCAGCACATTGCCACCCTGCGGTCGGCGGTCTCCCAAGATGCCGTTGAATAGGAGATAGAAGCCCGTGCCTTGGTACGCGCCAAGGAAAGGTGTGGCGAACGGCTGCCGCGCCGGCTCGCCTGTCTCGAAGTGCCACAGGTACGCCGCCAGCGCTGGGAAGTGCACGCCATCGTGGATGCCGCCTTCGGCGTCGAACACCGGCTCGCCCAGCGTGTAGTAGCGGAAGCCGCCACCACCCTGCCAGTTCACCGCTTCCGAAATGCCGCCTTGCTCGCCCGCGATCACCTTTTCCAGTCGCGGAAGACAATGCGTGCGCGCGTGCTCGCCCATCTCGATGCCGATATAGCGCCGGCCCATCTTGTGAGCGACGGCTGCTGTCGTGCCGGAACCGAGGAAGCTGTCGAGTACGAGGTCGCCTGGGTTGGTAGCGATATGCACAATGCGGTGAATCAGTTGCTCCGGCTTGGGGGTCTCGAACGCAGCCTTCTCGCCGAAAAGCAACTCCATCTCGCGGCTAGCATGCTGATTGAGTCCCGCGTCATCCCACATGGTCGGCGTGGTCATACCTGCCTTTGCTTCATGCAGGAACAGTTTCCTCATTGGCGTCGTCGCCGTACCCTCCACCCCCCAGTACAGCCTCCCGTCGGCTTGCAGGTCGGCCATGTCGGATTGCTTATGCCTCCAACAGGTGCCTTTCCTCGGCCAAACTTCCTGACCTGTATAGGGGTTGGTGATCGGATAGAACAGGCTTTGAACGAAGCGGCCTCCTTTGCCGTTTGCAGTCGTGTCGATTTTTCGGAAGGGGCCGCGAGGATCTGGGCCATTGGGCTCGGCAAAGACGCGGTACTGTGCGTTTGCTTTTTCCGTTCTCTCCATGAGGTTGAAGCTGGCTTCGGCAAGGGTGGCCTTGCCAAGCACGTGCTTAGCTTTACCCCAGACCAGCAAGTGGTCATGAACACTTCCGATCTTGCGATCATTCGGCGCGCCGTCGCGCTTACGCCAGGCGATGCTAGCGACGTAGTTCTGGCGGCCAAAAAGCTCGTCAACCATCACCTTGAAGTAGTGGGCCTCGGCGTCGTCCAGGGTTACCCAAAGTGACCCATCATCGGCCAGCAATTCACGCAGCAGCACTAGGCGCGGGTACATCAGCGACAGCCACTGCGAGTGCTCCAGCTTGTCGTCGTAGTGCTCGAACGCGCTCTGCGTGTTGTACGGCGGGTCGATGAACACGCACTTCACCCGCCCACGGTAGAACGGCAGCAGCGCCTTCAACGCCAGTAGGTTGTCGCCCTGGATCAGTTGATTGTCGGCAGCCGGATCTCCGTGCGCCGATTGCAGTTGCAGCAGGTGATAAGGCACCTCGCTCGCGGCCACGGCGGCCTGCGCCCTATTCACCCAATCGAGTATCGGCATGCGGAGTCCTGGTCAGTCCCTTGCGGGCGGTGCATCAACATCGCCCGCAGCGGCCGTGCCGCGCGGGCATCCCTTCTCACGCGGCCTGGATCAGGAACTCGCTGGCCTTGGCCACCGGCTGCACCTGGCGTGCCTGCCGGCGCAGCTCCACTAGCCCGTAGCGCTCCATCGTCTTCAGGGTGCGCGACAGGTTGCTGGGCGCGCGCCCACTCAGCTCCGCCAGATGGTTCAGCGACTCGGGCTTTTGCTCGCGGATCAGTTTCAGCAGGGCGCGGTTGTCGTCCGACAGCACCTCAGCCAGCGAGCGCATGGAAGTGAACCAGATTTTCGGCTCGCCCGCCGCCGGCTTGCGTTCGCCGCGCGCGATGGCCAGCGCGCGGTCGCGGATGGCTTCCTGCGTGGCGATGCCAATAACGATCTTCTTCATGCCTTTGCCTCCTTCAACACGCGGTCGACCTCGCTAAAGAAATCCTTGAGCAACTGGTCGGCGCTGGTGAACTCGTAGGACACGCCCTTGTCCCGCGCGTGCCGGTGCTTGTGGTCGTAGGCCAGCCGTCGCCCGGCGAACTTGTTGCGCTTCGGCGGCTTCACGGCGTGCGCGTTGTCGTAGCCCAGCAGGCGCGTGCCATGTCGATCATGCAGCGTGAGCGCGTAGCGGACACCGTGCGGCATGTGCGCGTCCGCCGCCACCTCCCATGCCTCGATCTTGATCCAGAACCCGTCGCCCTGGTCGTAGACCTCGCCATGCAGCAACAACAAGTTGTCCAGACTGTGGTCGTGCGTTGCAGCCATGCTATCACCAGATGATATATAACGCCATGCCGGCCGATACCGAGCCGGGGCCATCTGGTCGCATTGTCCGCGATTTCGCCGCGTGGCCGGAATCTCCACCGCCCGCCAACCAGCATGCGCGCATGCGGCTGCCCTGTCCGAAGTCCTCGCCCGTCATAGCCTGAAGGCCAGCCGTGCCGCCGGCAACGCCGGCCCGCAAGGTGCGGCATGGATGCCGCACGGCGCCCCCATCGAAGCGCGCTTGTCGCCTGTAACCCCAAATCTGTTGGGGTAGGTGGCTCACCCCAAATCTGTTGGGGAATGGGGCGACGAACCCGCCCCAACCAGCACGACATGTGATGAATGCCGGCGACAGCCTATCCTGCACTAGCCCAAACCACACGCCATTCCTTGATATTCTCAAATTTTGCCCTGCATCAGCGTGGCTACCCCGACGCGATGGGCAGCCTCAGGAGCCACCGTTACCCCTCATGGGCGCGGGAGTTGTTCAGCGCACTCGCGGGAGTTCTTCATCGTACCCGCCCCGCTTCAGCGCCTTAGCTCTGAGCACGTCATACCGCTTGGTGGCTGAGCCGGTGGAGCTCGTGGGCAACGGCCGACCGGTGGGCAGGCGGTGGGCGACGTGTCGTCCACGGGCTGTCCACCGGGAGCCGCGCAGCGGCTAGGCCGGTATCCGGCAGCGCCGGATTGTCCACAGATCCACGGGCGTGTTCCTGCGAGTGCAGGCATCCCCCAACAAATTCGGGGCACATTGCGTGCCCCTGCACCCGCGACGGCTTCAGCGTAGTGCAGAATCCGGGCGCCAGCCGCTACCGATGCCAAGCTCTCGGAATTCGTCTTCCACGGCTGCCCGGATAGCGGCTTCCATCGCGGGCTTGTTGCGCTCCCAGGCCTTCGCCTTCGCTTCGCTGGCAGCCAGCTCGGCCGCAGTGCGCTTGAGCCGTCCCTCCAGCTTCGCAAGTTCACTGGCCAGAGCGCGCACGTCGTCGGGATCGGTTCCTTCAAGCTCCAAGCGGGTGCGCACCCAGTCGGAAAGCGACAGCCCTGCGCGCCCTGCCTGCTCCCGCAAAGCGCGCTTGAGTTCGGGTGTCACCTGCACCGTAAGGCGTTCCGTCGATGCCTTCATGACCAGACCCCGCCAGAGCGCTCCGCCCCCATCAGCCTTCCGCCTGATCCGACATGACCTGCGTGATGTGGGCGGCCACCGCTTCATCGTGCGTCAGTTCACCCCGGATGACCTTCTCCTGGATCGCCAGGGCTTCGCGGGACGGTTCCCAACCCTCCAGCCCCACGATGGCATTGGCCTGTCGGTAGGCTTCGCGCTTCTCTTGCGCCTGCTCGTTCATGCGTCTTCTCCCATGCCCGTGATTTTGGCTGGCAAATGCATCACGAACCGCTGACCTTGCCGCCCTGTTTCGTTGCCCAGTTCCGTCCGATGTTCTCGCGTATCGCTTGGCGGTACGCCGGATTCAGGATCGTGTTGCCGGCGACCATGTGGTCGAACCGGGTGCCGGTGGACATCATGCCGGACTGCAGGTCACGGCGCGTGCTGGTCGGGTTCAACGTGTTACCCACACCCTTGACCATCCGCGCACCGCCCGTGACGGGCGAGGCCAGGTTGCGCAACGTCACCGCTACCGACGACATACCACCGGCGAGGGCCGACGCGATGTGGTTGGTTTCGTACAGAAGCCAGAACAGGATACCCGCCATCACCGCCATGCAAAGCGCGGTGAAGAGCGTGTTCTGATCGCCTGACGGGTTCACCGACGTGGTGTAAGCGGAGAACGCCGCCACAGCAAAGGCGCACACTGCCGACAACAAGGCCACCCGCAGGATGTAGTTCAGGCACTGCCCGAACCAGCCATCGAAGAACTTGGCGGCAGGTGGCCACATCAGGCACATGATGAACAACGGCCCGATGCCCAGCATGAGGGTCAAGCCAGCTTTGGCAACGATGATCATGGCTCCGGCGGGGAGCATGATGAGCAAGGTGGAAATCGCCACCACGGCGGCATTGATCTCGTCGCTGATCGCGGCTCCGATTTCAGTCACACCACGGCCCGCCGCCTGCTGCTGCAAGCCGGCGGCGATACCCAAGCCCTTGTCCAGCGTTTGATCCAGCGTCTTGTAAACGCTGCCGTCCGCCGTGCCCCCACCGAAGGCCGCTGTCATGCCCTCCTGCAGCCCCTGCATGGTGCCGACTACCCATTGCGAGTAGTTACCGGCGTTGAGCGCGAAGGTGGCAATCAGGGCGAGCTTGGCGCTCTTGACCAAAAATGCCATGAACGGCTCCTGGACGTGCCCCACAATGATCGCGTAGCCCATGCACGCAATGTAGATCCCGGTACAGGCGATGGCGAACGCCGTGAAATCGACGATGACCCGGCTGGAAGTGACGTCGACGAAACTGCGCAGGGCGAAATCCACCGAGTCGCCCATGAATTGGAAGATGACAGGGCCGCTCATGATCGTCAGCCTCCAATCTTCACGCCGACTGGCTTGGGCTGCACGTACCCCCGCCGCTCCGAAGCCACGACCGCATCCGCTTTGCCCGCGTTGACGCAATTCGGCGTCAGCGCAAGCTCGCCGGGGTCAACGTGGCACCGATCCAGCATCGCCTTGCGCTCCGGGGCGTGGGCCTTGTACCACTCGACCGTCTGCACCGGCTCGCTCTGGCTGCATGCTGCAAGCCCGACGATGGCGGTCAGCACAATGGCATGGGTGATCTTCATTTCCGAATCTCCTCGGCGTCGATGATGTGGCCCTTGCGGGCAGGGTCGTTCGCATAGCGCTGGCCTTTTTCCACCAGGCGCCCCAGCTCCACGGCGTCGATAATTCGCAGAGCCGCAAGCGTCCGCAGCGCGGCTTCCCTCATGCCGGCCATGCTGGGTTGGACGAAGCGCTGGCCAGCGTTGAAGTACGCCACTGCACAGCATGCGCAGGTTGAAGCGATGGCCATGAAGGTCACCTGCCAGTCGGCCAGCGGCCCGTCCTGCAGGATCGGCAGCGTGATCCCGAACCAGCCGTGCAAGCTCCAATACCCGGATAGCGCCGCCATCAAGAGCGACACACCATCGAGCGCAATCATGTTGGGCGCGCGCCCGACAACTTCGCCGGCATAGCCCAGTCGGCGAAGCCAGTGCCAGTAGCGCACGATGGCGAGGCTCATCAGCACCGCCGGAATCAGTGTGAGGTAAAGCATGGGTGTCTCCTTGCAAAGTGGGGCCGCCGACTTGCGACGGCGGGTTCAATCACTTCCAGCGGCTGAAATCGACGATGATTCGCTCGGCGATGTAGGGCACGTCGACCAGCTCGTCCATCGCCACTTCGAGCGTGCGGAAGCGGTGCGGTCGGTTGTTGTCGTCGACCACTCGAATCGCCCTGCAATCGTCCATCACCAACATGGTGAAGCCGCGCCAGTAGTCGGCCCGAAGCATGACCTGCACGTCGCCAACCCGTTCGAGCGAGTCGCAATAGTCCGCAAGGTCGCGGTAGTTGAGCGAGATGGTGCGGGGAACCCTTTTCCGTCGGTTCCGTAGGTACACAACGTTGGAGGCACACGCATCAGCGCTCATTCGCCGCCTCCAATTGTCATTTGCAGCGGCGCGGGTTGGACGTAACCACGGCGTGCGGCAGCCTGTACGTTGAGTTCCCGTTGCCGCTGCTGCTGAATTTTGTCCTGCGCGTCGGCCACCATCTGGTAGAGCTGCAGCTTCGTTTGCTCGTTCTGGATGGCGGCTTGCTCCGTAGCAATACGTCCCTGCAGTTCCGCAATCGCCTTCGGGTCTTGCGTCGAATTGATTTGCTGCGTCAGTTGCTCGATCTGATTGAGCCGATCCGTCGCGGTGTTGTAGGCGTCCGTCGCTATGCCTTGATCGAGGGCCGGCTTGGTTGCTTGCTGTTCGCACACGGACTTCTGATCGCTGTTCTGGATCGAGCTACAGGCGTCGTAGATGTGGTTGTCGTCGTAGATCGACTTGGCGGTTCCGGTCAGGCCGGCATAACCGCCCGACTTCACCGAGTCGTACACCTTCTGCCAGTCGGCCGGCAGGTACTGGCGGAAACGTGGATCGTTGAAAATGTCGCCCAGGTTGCGCGAGCCGGTCAGCGCCTCGAACTGCTGCTTCTGCTGCTCCACCTGCAGCTTCAATTGTTCGATCTGCTGGACGAACTTCGCCACGTCTTCGACGTGCGCCATCGCGTTCTGCGTGATGCTGGCTGCGTCGGTCACCGGGATTTGCGCCCATGCCGCCGTGGTCAACGCGAACAGGCCCAGCGCGAGCGCCGGCCGGATTGCAGTGCTGCGAGTCATCGTTCCTTCTCCTCGGGTTTGTCCGCGTTCTCGCGGGGGTTCGGTTCACGCGTCTGCCACGCGCCTTGCTCTTGCTTGTGCTCCTGGCCGCGCTTCATGGCGACTACGGCTTCGCGCGTGGAGAGCGGTGGCGGCATACCTCGAATAAATTCGACGATCTCCAGCGCAAGGCGCCGGTCTTCGCTCCCGGGCGACGCCGCAAGCAAGCGCGCAGCCTCTCCGTAAGCCGCAATCACTCGCTTTCGGCTTTGGCCGATGACCTGCTTCAAAGGGTTCGGGAGCGACTGCTTGCCTTGCAGCTCGTCGGCTACCGCGCGGCGCTGGCCAGCCATCACCGTCGTGGCATGGCCTCGGCGCTCCATCTGGTACACCTGCTGCTGGATACCCTTCCTGACGACGCCACGGGCCACGCGTCGCGTTGCGTTGGCTGCCACGCCCCGCTCCCTGAGCGACTGCGCGAACTCCTCGCGCCAACGTTGCAGGTCGGCCTTGCGTGGATTCAATCTCGTCCCGTCGTCGCCCATCGCCTTGACGCATAGGTGAACGTGCGGATGAGCTTCGTCGGCGTGCTCCGCGAACACATAGGGATGGTTGCCACCAAACTGCCTTGCCGCAAAGTCGCGGGCCGCGCTTTTGACAGCCGCTCGGTCGGTTCCCGGCGGCATCGACAGGACGATGTTGAAAGCTTGCTTGCAGTGGCCCACTTCCGGGATTCCGTACTGGCCGAACTGCCACTCGTCGCGCAGATCGCGCAGGGCTTCCCGCCCCAGCATGACCTCACCGTTCTCGTTCTCAAGCTCGACCTGGCCGTTCCGCGAGATGTAACTGAGATGAGCTGCTACCTGCGGCATACCCTTGCCACCGCCCGAAATCTTGACCATCACCTCCGGAGCCTTGCGTACCGTGCTCACCAGCTTCATGCGGCCCAGCTGCATGCCCTTGCGCGGCACGCTCGCGCCCGGTGAACGGGCGACCTTGGTATGGGTGAGCGTCCGTTTCGCCACGCGCCCGACAACAGCGCGCCGGAAAGACCGCTCGAACCACGCATCAAGCAGGTCGTCGATGCTCTCGCTCACAGCAGCGTCCACCGGTCGATGTTTGCCCGCATCACTCCGGCGACCTGCGCTGCATGCTCCTTGAGGTACGCGGAAAGTTTGCAGATCTCGTCGACACTTGGTGGAACCGCCGCGCCCTCGCCGGCGTTCAAACGTCGCGCGATCTGGTTCAGGTTTCGACCGATCGACAATAGAGCCTTGTTCGACGCGGCAAGGGCGGACAGCTCGACCATGCCGAACTGCGGCTGCTTGGTGAGATGCGCGCGAACGAGGCCAGCGACCCATCGGTTCGGCGACAGGCCTTGCGCATCGGCCAACTTGGAAATCTTCGTCAGCTCGGACTTGGTGAGCCGAAGCTCCATCCGATGCCGAGTGAGGTCGGCCTGGTCGCGGATGATCTGCGCGCTCACGCTGGGCTGCTCCGCCGAAGCAAGGAGGTAGGCGATCACCTGGCGAATGCCCGTGCTCGGGGTTTCACCCTGCCACTTACAGTGCGTGACCCACCGCGGCTTCATGTCGCCGGGAAGGTAGACGCTCAGGATGCTTCCAGTTGCCATCACTTGGCCACCTCGTTCGTGACGTGGAGGACAGCGGCGATCTTTGCGATGTGTGCACGCGCCACTTCCGGGTCGGCGGCGGCTGCCCGCGCGACCTTCACGGGTACTGTGGCCTTCGCACGCTGGGCTGCGACACGGGGCGCACCGACTGGATTGAACTTGCCTTGCGCGTAGCGCTGGACGAGGCCGTAGAACCAACGGCCCGGCGTAGTCTTGATGGTTCCTTGGATCTCCAGTGCCGCCTCCAGCTCGTCCAACAACACCTGGGCATCGGCTGCTGGCACTCCACGGAGAAAACCGATGATCAGCTCCTTGTCCGCGCCTGCAAGGCGACGCGGCACAATCAATGCAGCCGTAGCCGCATTGGAACCTTCGTCCGTGTACGTAGTAGTAGTTTTTTCTACAGAAGGTTCTTCTGTACTTACAGTCCGGTTTTCCGTACTGCCGAAATCCGGCTCTTGGTCAGTCCGCGCGGCCTCAGTCGGAATTCCGGATTCTGGAATACCCCCCGAACTTCCGGGGACATCGGTCACGATCCAGACGGTGCGAATGAAGCGCCCACCGGCACCGCGCTCCCGGCGAATCTCAAGGTATCCACATGCCTGAAGTTCTTTCAGCGCGCTCAGAACGGAGTGCCGTCCGTCGGGGCCCTGCTCAACGAGCCAAGCAACGCGGAGCTGATAACCCTCAGCGAGTGAGAGGAGAACGTGGTGAAGACCACGTGCGCGGTAACTTAGCCGCCGATCCCGGATGACCTCGTTGCCCAGAATGGTGAAGCACCTGGTGCGATGCTGCTGGATGACGACCGTTTCGCTCATGGTCGCAATCAGCCGGCTTCGCCAGTCGCATCGAGTTTCAGCGCATCCACCACCTGCACGGTTCGGAAGTACACCCGCCGCCCAACCCGAACCATCGTTGGCTTGAGCCGACGAGACACATCCCCGTCGGTGTAGAGGGCCACGCGAACGCCATCCGTTGACCGGCCAAGGATTCGAGCAATGTCACCTATCCCCATCAAAGGCCCAAATCGGCCAAGTAAATACTCTTCCGTCGTCATCTTTCCGCAGCCTCGTTTTCGCGACAAAAGAGAGGCTAGACGAAGCAAGTTTGACGATCAACTTTACAAGTTAAACCAGTCACTTACCAAGATTAGGTATTTTGGTAACGGGCATAACCAAGATTATGTATCTTGGCGCAAAAGTTAATGGTGACAACGCAACTTACGCTGCGTCGCGAGCTGTCACCATCACGATATTGAATAGCACAATAGAATTAGCCATTTACAAAATCTTGGTAACGGCCCCGTAAGAACACTTTTGGGCTTCTCCACAACGGAGATTGGATACTGAATGGATGCAAGCCGGGTTCGACGGAAATCCATGAACGCCAAATAAACTCATCGAACAACACGTTTCCCCGACGCCGCATCCAGCTTGCCAACAAGGTCTTCGGCGCGCAGGTGCGTATAGCGCTTGAGCATCTGCATCGACTTGTGACCACTGATTGCCGACACCTCCTGGTCGCTCAGGCCCGCCTCCACCAGCCGGCTGACCGCCTCGTGGCGCAGGTCATGGAAGTGCAAGTCGGCAAGGCCCAAGTCCTTCTTGATGCCGTTCCACACCTTCTTGTAGTTGTACGGGTGGCGTTGCCCATCGCGCCCCGGTTCGCCGAAGAACAACAGGCTGCAGTCGCGCGGCCGCAGCGAGTAGGTAAGAACCGCCTGGAAGACCTTCGTCGCAGCTCGGGTCAGCGGTACCGTGCGCGCGGAATCGTTCTTGGTGTCCGACAGCCGGACGATGCGGCGCTTGATGTCCACCTGGGCGCGATGCAGCCCAAGAATCTCGCCGGAACGCATGCCAGTCTCCACGGCGATGCGCACGATCCACCCCAGCATCGGGTTCGAGTGGGCGTCCACGGCAGCCATCAACGCATGCTCCTCGGCCTCGCTCAGGCGCCGATCGCGCCCTTCGGCTGGCTTGGGCTTGCGCACGAGCGCGACCGGGTTCTGCGCCAAGCCAAGCCGCCATTCCCGGATAGCCGTCGTGAACAGGTGGCCAAGTAAGGCAAGTTCAAGGCGTACGGTCGAAGCGGACAGCAGGCGGGGTGCCGCGCCCTTGGACTTGGCTGCCGGCTGCAGCGGCGTCACCAGCCGTTCGTCTCGATAGCGCGCAACCAGGTCGGGCGTGATGGCCGCGAGGGAATACTTGCCGAAGAAGGCGCGTAGCGGCTTCGCCCGCTCGATCTCGGTTTGCTGGGTGGTTGGTTTCTTGGTCGGCGTGACTTCGGATAGATAGCGATCCAGCGCGCTGGCCAGCGTCAGGCGCTCCGATGCACCACGCTCGATGTACACGCCGCGCACCATCTCGTCCTCGGTGCGGCGCGCCCAGTCCTTGGCGTCGCGCTGAGTGCGGAAAGTTTTGGCCGTGGTCGGCCATCCCTGCTTGCGGATGACAGCCTTCCACGTGTCCGAAGGCGTTCGCACAATCGTTGCCATGAGGCGCTCCAGTCTCGTTGGTGTACCGAAACTGTACCTCTGGGCAAATCACGGAGTCGAACGCTAGCAGGCGGAAATTTCTGGCGATGCTAGAAAAACAAAGGCCAGCAATGACTTGCTGGCCTCTGAAAGATGGCGCCCGAAGTTGGACTCGAACCAACGACCCCCTGATTAACAGTCAAGTGCTCTAACCAGCTGAGCTATTCGGGCGGGAGCTGCGTAGTTTGTCGACGCGGTGGCGTACTGTCAAGCCGTCGACTGCCTGATCCGCCGGCGATTCAGTGGGTGATCACGCGATAGCAGGGCACGTACGCCGAGCCGCCGGGCAACTTCATGCGGTGCTGTTCGACGAAGGCCTGCAGCAGTTGGTCCAGCGCGCGCATGATGTCGGCATCCCCGTCGATGGCGAAGGGTCCGTCCCGCTCGATCGCCTGCACACCCTCCTCCTTCACGTTGCCGGCGACGATGCCGGAGAACGCCCGCCGCAGGTCGGCGGCCAGTTCGTGCCGGGGGCGGTCGTGATGGATCTGCAGCGCGCGCATGGCCTCGTGGGTGGGCCGGAATGGCTGCTGGAATTCCAGCGGAATCTGCAGTGCCCAGTTGAAGAAGAACGCATCCTTGGTGTCGAGCCGGTTGTGGCGCACCTTCTCCAGCCCCTTGACCATCGTGCGCGCCACCACCTGCGGGTCGTCGACGATGATCTGGTAATACCGCGCGACCTCGTCGCCCAGGGTCAGCCGCAGGAAGCGGTCGATCTGCTCGAAATAGGCGGCTGACTGGCGAGGGCCGGTGAAGATCAGCGGAAACGGCGTGCTGGCGTTGTCCGGATGCAGCAGGATGCCGAGCAGGTAGAGGATCTCCTCGGCCGTGCCGACGCCGCCGGGAAACACGATGATGCCGTGCCCCAGGCGCACGAACGCCTCCAGGCGCTTCTCGATGTCCGGCATGATCACCAGGTGGTTGACGATCGGGTTCGGCGACTCGGCCGCGATGATGCCCGGCTCGGTGATGCCGATGTAGCGGTTGTGCCGGCGCCGCTGCTTGGCGTGCGAGATGGTGGCGCCCTTCATCGGCCCCTTCATCGCGCCCGGGCCGCAGCCGGTGCAGATGTCCAGCCCGCGCAGGCCGAGCTGGTAGCCGACCAGCTTGGAGTAGTCGTACTCCTCGCGCGAGATCGAGTGGCCGCCCCAGCACACCACCAGGTTCGGGTCGACCTGCGGCTTGAGGATGCGCGCGTTGCGCAGGATCTCGAACACGCTCTGGGTCAGCGCGGCGGACGCGTCAAGGTCGAAGCCGATCTGCTCCAGCTGGGTCGACACGTAGACGATGTCGCGCACCACCGCGACCAGCAGCTCGTTGATGCCGCGGATGATCTCGCCATCGACGAACGCTTGTGCCGGTGCGTTCGAGAGCTCGATCTTCATGCCGCGATCCTGCTGCAGCACCTGGATGTCGAAATCGGGGTACTGCTCCAGCATCGCGCGCGGATCGTCACTGACGTTGCCGGAAGTCAGCACCGCCAGCGCGCAGCGTCGCAGCAGTGCGTGCAGCCCCGAACCGCTGGCGCCGCGCAGACGGGCCACCTCGTGCCGCGAAAGCACATCGAGTCCGCCGATCGGCGTGATGCGGGCGCTCACCACGCCCGGTTTGCCGGCACGGCCGGCCTGGGAATCATTCATCCACCACTCTCCTGCCGCTGACGACGTGACTGCCTCATGCAGTGTCGTGGCGGGTTGCCAAGCATCCGTCGCGCGAATCACGCGGTCAAGACAGGAAAAAGCCGGCGCCCTCGCGGGCGCCGGCTTCCTGGTCGAGCGCGAACCGGGCGATCAGAAGGTGTACTTGACCGTCAGCAACACCGACCAGCGCTGGGCGAGGTCGTCGCCGAAGTTCACGTAGGTCGGGATTTCCCGCGGGCGGTAGTTACCGTTGGCGTCGGTGTAGTTGCTGCCGCCGATGTCGTAGATGTACTTGCCGGTGGCCGTATTCACGCCGTAGTAGTCCGCCAGCGCGCGGCCACCCGGGAAGTTGACCCGCTTCTCGATGCCCCAGTGCTTGTTCAGCAGGTTCGTGAAGTTGTACAGGTCCAGCTTCACGATGCCCTTGTTGCCCTTGAAGATGCCCGGGATCTCCTGGCTGAAGCTCAGGTCGATCTGGTTGATCCAGCCGGCGCGATCCCCATTGCGGCCGGCAATGCCGCCTGCGTGGTCCTTCAGGTAGTCGTTGCGCTGGATATAGTCGAAGAACTGGGCGATCTTGTCCGGGTCGGTGCCGGCACGGAACTCCACCTGGCCGGGCTTTGGAATGAAGACCAGGTCATTGCTGCGGCTATCGCCATTGGCATCGTTGCCGAACGTCCAGCTGTACGGCGCGGCGTTGTGGCCGTCGAACAGGATGCTGGCGCTGGTGGCATAGTCGCCGAAGAAGCTGTGCCGCCAGTTCAGCGCGGCCAGCACGCGGCGCGGGATCGAGTAGTTCGACGGGCTGGCCACGTTGTTGTTCGGGTTGACGATGTAATTGTTGTTGTAGTTGGAGCTGGCCACGGACGAGGTGCCCGGGTTGACCTCGGTGGCACGGCTCCAGGTGAAACCGACCATGCCGGTCCAGCTGTTGGAGAACGGCTTCTTCAACGACAGCGCGAGGCTGTCGGCACTGCCGCGATGCGTGTTGGCCAGGTTGATGGTGGATGAGGTGAAGGCCGGGTTCGCCAGATAGCGATTGCGCTGCGCCTTGGCACGCGGGTCGAGCGAGATGTCCTTGTAGAAGCTCTCGCGGCCATCCGGCAGGATCGCAGTGGGTGCGCCGGTGTTGTAGTTCTGGAACAGGATCGCGTTGCGTACCGTGATGTGCTGGTAGTCGGCCGTCGCGACCAGGCCCCACCACGGCAACTCCTTGTCCAGGCCGATGCTGAACTTCCACACGCTCGGCATGCGGAAGCCCGGCGAGATCGTGTTCACCGTCTGCGCGCCGCTGCCTACTACACCGTCGTTCTGGTGCAGCGGATCCGCACTGAACGCCGGCAGGTTGGTGCCGCTGCAAGGGCCACTCTGGGTCGGGCCGCAGTTGAACTGGGTCTGGGTCGCACCCGAGTTGGAGTAGATGTTGCCGATCCACACGGTGGGCGGGTTGGAGATGAACAGGCCCACGCCGCCGCGCAACTGGGTGGCGAGTTCGGTATTGAAGTTGTAGTTGAACGACATGCGCGGCTGGATCACGCGGTTGCCGTTGATCGTGGTCTGGTTGGTGCGCCCGAAGCCACCGGCGGCCGGCGTGCCGGTGTGGGTGACAGGGTTGTAGCTGCTGGCGATCGGGTCGGCGGCAAACGTCGGGTTGTAGATCGGCTTGTCGCTGGTCAGCGGGATGTCCACGCGCACGCCGTACTGCACCGACAGGTTGTCGGTCACCTGCCAGGTATCCTGCAGGAACACGCCCCACTGCTTGTTGACGAAGCTGGCCGCCACGTCGCTCAGGCCAAGGCCGTCGGCCGGACGGTTGTAGCGGTACTGGTAGTAGTTGCCGGCCAGGAAGTTCTCCAGGCCAGACAGCCCGTTGGCATCCTCGAACGTGTAGCTGCCGTAGTAGTTCTGCAGGAACAGGTTGTAGATGTTGTTGCGCTCGTAATCGAAGCCGCCCTTGATCGCGTGGTCGCCGAGGAAGTAGGTGCCGGCCCAGGCGAAGTTGGTGGTGCGGGTGCGCAGGATGTTGGCCTGGCTGGAGTATTCGGTGCCGAACTCAACCGAAGTGCCGTCCCTGAACGTGGTGGGATAGACCCGCACATCCGGGCTGGCCACGCCGTTGTACGGCCCGCGCAGCTGGTCGAATTTGGCATACGAGAGGCTGGCGTGGCTGGAGAAGTTCTCCGACCAGTCGTCGTAGAAATGCAACGCGTAGCTCTTGTTGTCGACGCTGGTGGTGTACCAGCCGCTGGACAGCACCAGGTTGGTGTCGCTGCCGGTGATGACCGGCTTGGTTTCCTTGGTCTGGCTGTAGGTGAAGCTGGCGCGGTGGTTGTTGGTGATGTTCCAGTCGATCTTGCCCAGGTAGCGCTTGTCCTGCAGGTTGGTGTTGCCGCCGCCGTAGCTGCCCGGATCGCCCAGGCCCATCGACTTGGCCGCATCGAGCACCTGCTGCACCTGGGCCGAGGTCAGGCCTTCGATCGGCGTCGCGGCGCCGGAATCCTCCGGGCCGTACGGGCTGCCCGCACCGACCTTGACGCTCTTTTCGGCCGACAGGAAGAAGAACAGCTTGTCCTGGATGATCGGGCCGCCGATGGTGGCGCCACCGGTCCAGTTGCGGGAGAACGCGGTGTACTTCGCGTCATCCTCGTTCTTGCCGATCATGTCGTCGTTCTGGAAGACGTAGTAGACCGAGCCGTGGAACTCGTTGGTGCCGCTCTTGGTGACCGCGTTGACGTTGGCGCCGACGCCACGACGGATGGCCGTGTCGTAGTTGGCGGTGGAGATGTTGTACTCCTCGATCGTGTCCTGCGAGATCGGGGTGGACAGCGTGGGCAGGCCGTTCGCGTTCAGGCCGAACGGATCGTTGGCGCTGACCGAGTCGACGGTGACGTTGTTGTAGCGGCTGTTCTGGCCGATGGCCGAGAACTCGCCGCGCTCGCGATCGGTGATCACGATGCGCGGATCGAGGCGCACGATGTTCTGGATCGAACGATCGGGAGTCGGCGTGGCTTCGATCTCGCGTGCGGAGACGTTGGTCGAAATGCCCTTGTTGTCCGGGCTGAAGGTCTGCGCCAGCGCACTGGCCGAAACCGTGACGCTCTCCAGATTGGTGGCTTCCTTCGCGCTCGGGCCGGCCGGCACCACGAGGTTGATCGCCGATTCCTGCGCCAGCTGCAGGTAGACATTGTCCTGCTCGGCAGCCACCTGGCCATCCTTGGACACCTTGACGTCGAAAGGACCGCCTACGCGCAGACCCTGCGCCGAATAGCGACCATCAGCGCTGGTGGTGGTGACCTTGGTGGTGCCGGAAGGCTCATGCACGATCGTCACCGTGGCGCCGGCCACCGGTTGACCGCTGCTGTCCAGCACGCGACCGGAGATCGCCGACGAGGTGACTTGCGCAAAGGCCGGCGCGGACGCCAGCAGGGCGGTGATGGCGAGCGGCAGCAGTTTGGCGCGAATTCGGCTGTTCATGTCTTGTTCGTCCCTCGAGTTCACAACGAAAGAAGGTATGTCCTGGAATCAAACGTGCTGCAGCCCGGACGACCCAGGCAGGACTGCAAACCGTTTGATGGCCTTGCTTGCTCCCTGCATCGGTCCGTGCGGGACCGATGCAGTCGGTTGGCAGCTGTCTCCCTCTGCCAACCAATTGTTAAATAAACTTTAACGGCATTGTATGACACTTTGATGTCGCTGACACGTCAACCGAACGACGGCCGGAGCCGCCTCCGGAAGGCTCGGTTTCAGGGCGTCGAATGCAGGAATGCGGCCACGCCGGACATGAACATCTGCACCGACAAGGCGATCAGCAGCATGCCCATCACGCGCTCCAGCGCGGTCAGCACGCTCTCGCCCAGCCAGCGGAACAGGTAGGTCGAGCTGAGCAGGATGATCGCCGTAGCCAGCCACGCCAGCAGCAGCGCCAGCACCCAGTCCGCCGTGCGGCCGGGCTGGATATTGGTGAGCAGCAGCAGGGCAGCCATTGCCGAGGGCCCGGCCACGCCCGGGATCGCCATCGGCACGATGAAGGGCTCGCCCTGCCCCGGCTTGCCGAAGATGCCGCTGCCATCGGCCGGCGGAAACACCATGCGGATGCCGATCAGGAACAGCACGATGCCGCCGGCGACGCTGATCGAGTCGGGCTTGAGTTGCATCAGGTGCAGGATCTGCTGGCCACCGAACAGGAACGCCAGCAGCACGCCAAGGGCAATCAGCAGCTCGCGCACCATCACGTGGCGCCGCCGGCGCGGTGGCACGTCCTTGAGCAGGCTGAGAAAGATCGGGATGTTGCCCAGCGGATCCATGATCAGGAACAACATGATCCCCGCCGACAACGTGGTCATCTGCGCTTCCATTTCGACTCCCTGCAGTCAGGTTTGCAACGCGTGACCCGGTCATGCGCGCGCAGGAGCCCGCTCGCGGACGATGCTTTTGCTCTCACGAATCCCGAATCCCAAATCCCGGCTCAAAAGCATCGCCCGCGAGCGGGCTCCGAACGAAGATCCAGCACCGCACCGCGCGCTGAAAGTGCCTGCGGGCCGAGCAGGTAGATGACCGCATCGGCCGTGGCTTCCGGCGTGGGCCGCTGCATGATGTCCTCGCCGAAATAGGCCAGCTGGCGCAGTGCCGTGCGCATCGGCGCGGGCAGCAGCGCATGCACGCGCAGCGGACTTACGTCGGTTTCCTCGTGCAGGATCGACACCAGACGCTCCAGCGCGGCCTTGGACGCGCCGTAACCGCCCCAGTGCGCGCGCCGCAGCAGGTCGGGGTTGTCCAGCACGAACACCACGGCGCTGTCGACGGCCTCGGCCAGCAGCGGCATGCAGGCCTGGGTCAGCGCGAACGGCGCATTGACGTTGACGTGCATCGCACGCAGCCAGTCATCCGGCCGCTGCATGGAAATCGGCGTGAGCCCGCTGAAACTCGCCGCACAATGCACGATGCCGTCGAGCCGGCCGAGATCGCGCTGCAAGCCGTCGGCCAGCGCGGCGTACTCGCGCGGCGTGGCCACCTCCATGTCCAGCGGATGGAGCACCGGCTCGGCCAGGCCCTCTTCGCGCATCGCGTCGTAGAGCTTCTCCAGCTGACGCTTGCGCTTGCCGGTGATGACGACGGTGGCGCCGGCCCGGGAGGCCGCACGCGCCACCGCGCTGCCGAGCCCGCCATAGGCGCCGGTGACCAGGATCACGCGACCGGCCAGACTGTCCGCCGCGGGTTGCCAGTCGGCGGGCAGGCGTGCCACGGGCAGGCCACTCGACAAGCCGCTCAAGAGGCGGCTCCCGCGACATCGCTGGCCATGCGCGCAAGTTCACCGGAGGACATCAGCTCCTCGATGATGTCGCAGCCGCCGATCAGCTCGCCGTTGATGAACAACTGCGGGAACGTCGGCCAGTTCGCGAAGTGCGGCAGCGCGGCGCGCACCTGCGGGTCGGCCAGCACGTTGACCACGTGGAACTTCGCCCCTGCCTGCGTCAGCGCCTTCGCCGCGCGACTGGAAAATCCACACATCGGAAACTCCGGCGTGCCCTTCATGAAAAGCACGATGGGATGCTCGGCCAGCAGCGCCTTGATGGGCTCGTTGATGTCCATGGTGGTGTTTCATCTTTACAATGCAGGCAAGCCGCTATTGTATCAGTCGCCCGTCGGCCGCCACCTGTCGCGCCGGCATTTTCTCCCTCTGCAGCATTCCAAGGAGTCGCTCATGGCCATCGAACTTCCCCCGCTTCCGTACGAAAAGAACGCACTGGAGCCGCACGTCTCCGCCGAGACGCTCGAGTACCACTACGGCAAGCATCACCAGGCCTACGTGACCAACCTCAACAAACAGATCGAAGGCACCGAATTCGCCGACGCGAAGCTCGAGGACATCATCCGCAAGTCCTCCGGCGGCATCTTCAACAACGCCGCACAGACCTGGAACCACACCTTCTACTGGAACTCGATGAGCCCGAACGGCGGCGGCGAACCCACCGGCAAGCTCGCCGACGCGATCAACAAGGCGTTCGGCTCGGTGGCCAAGTTCAAGGAGGAGTTCAGCAAATCCGCCGCGGGCAACTTCGGCTCCGGCTGGACCTGGCTGGTGCAGCGCCCGGATGGTTCGCTCGGCATCGTCAACACGTCCAACGCCGGCACGCCGATCACCGGCAGCGACAAGCCGCTGTTCACCGCCGACGTGTGGGAGCACGCCTACTACATCGACTACCGCAACGCGCGCCCGAAGTACCTGGAGGCGTTCTGGAACCTGGTGAACTGGGACTTCGCCGCGAAGAACCTCGCCTGATCCCGCAGGCCAACGAAAAAGGCGGCGTCGATGGCGCCGCCTTTTTCGTGCCTGCTTTTGCAGGAGCGCACCCTGTGCGCGAGCTCTTGCGAATCCCAAATCCCTAATCCCTAATCCCTGCCCCAAAGGCATCGCGCACAGGGTGCGCTCCTACAAATCAGCCAGTGCGCGCAACACAGGCCCGACTTGCGCCTCACGCCCCAGCGCCTGCGCGATCTCGCGCAAGCGCGACGCCAGCGTGGCAGCATTCGGCGCGCACACGGTGGCGTGGCCGACCTTGCGCCCCGGCCTGGCCTGCTTGCCGTAGTCGTGCCAGTGGGCATCCACGCCGCGCAGCACCGGCGCAGCGTCGGGCAGCTCGCCGATCCAGTTGAACATGGCTGCCATGCCACGCACGTTGGTGTCGCCCAGCGGCAGGCCGAGCACGGCACGCACGTGGTTCTCGAACTGGCTGGCGTGCGCGCCTTCGATCGACCAGTGACCGGAGTTGTGCACGCGCGGGGCCATTTCGTTGCCGAGCAATTCGCCGTCACGCACGAACAACTCCAGCGCGAACACGCCAACGTAGCCCAGGCGTTCGGCCAGGGTGCGCGCGTGCTCGCTGGCGCGCTGCTGCAGCGGGCCGAGGTTCGGCGCCGGCGCGAGGCTCATCGACAACACGCCGTCGACGTGCCAGTTGCCGGTCAGCGGCCAGGTGCGGAACTCGCCATCGCGCCCGCGCACGGCGATCACCGACAGCTCGCGCTCGAACGGCACGAAGGCTTCCAGGATCAGTCCCAGCGTGGCCGCCTGGGCGCCCAGTGCCGCCCATGCCGCATCCGCGTCGGCCGCCGTGGCCAGCCGGAACTGGCCCTTGCCGTCGTAGCCCAGGCGGCGCGTCTTGAGGATGGCCGGGGCACCGACCGCAGCCAACGCCTGATCCAGCTGCTCGCGGGTATCGACCGCCATGAATTCGGTGGTGGGCAGGCCGCAGGCGCGGAACAGGGTTTTCTCGGCCAGCCGGTCCTGCGCCACCGCCAGCGCCTCGGGTGCCGGGTGCACGGCGACCCGTTCGGCCAGCCAGTGCGCGAGGTCGGCCGGCACGTTCTCGAAATCGAAGGTGACCACGTCCACCTGGCGGGCGAACGCCTCCAGCGCCGTGCGATCGTCCCAACCGGCCACCACCAGCGGTACCACCTGCCCGGCACAGGCATCGGCCGAACCATCCACGACGAGACATTTCACCCCCAGCGGCGCAGCCGCCAGGGCCAGCATGCGGGCGAGTTGCCCGCCGCCCAGGATGCCCACCACGGGCTGACGCCGCTCGCTCATGCCCGCGGATCCGGCTGTTCGAGCACGGCGAGGGTCTGTCGCGCCCGCCATTGTTCCAGCGCGTTGGCCAGCGCCGGGTCGTGCAATGCCAGCACGGCCGCGGCCAGCAAGGCCGCGTTGACTGCCCCGGCGCGCCCGATCGCCAGCGTGCCCACCGGAATGCCGGCCGGCATCTGCGCGATCGACAGCAGCGAGTCCATGCCGTTGAGCGCCTTGGACTGCACCGGCACACCGAACACCGGCAGGCGGGTCTTGGCTGCCAGCATGCCCGGCAAATGGGCGGCGCCGCCGGCCCCGGCGAGGATGACCTGGATGCCGCGCCCTGCCGCCTGTTCGGCATAGCTGAACAGCAGGTCCGGCGTGCGGTGGGCCGAGACCACGCGAACCTCGTGCGGCACGCCCAGCTCGGTCAGTACGTCGGCCGCGTGCTGCATGGTGTCCCAGTCCGAATGCGAACCCATCACCACGCCTACGCATGGTGCCCCGGTGGCTGCTGTCATGGTAGGCATGCCCAAAAACCGTTATTGTACGGGCTTTCCCGGCCCGACACACCCGACCCCCCAGATCATGGACAAGCGCCTGCTCGACATCCTGTGCTGCCCCGTCAGCAAGACCCCGCTGCGGGCGGCGACACGCCAGCAACTGGATGCGCTGAACGAGGCCATTGCCGCCGGCAAGGTCGACACGGTCGCCGGGGTGGCGGTGCGCGAGCGGGTGTCCGAGGCGCTGATCACGACCGACCGCAAGGTCATTTACCGCATCGACGACGGCATTCCGGTAATGCTGCCCGAGGAAGGTATCGGTACGTTGCAATTGACCGATTTTCCGACCACCCAGGGCTAGCACCCCGTGGCGAGCGGCAACGGGCATGACAGGCGCCAGCGATTTGGCTTATTGTCGACCTCTGCGCGACCCTGCCGGGTCCGGCCGTGCGTGGCAAAGCTCAGGGGAACATGGCGATGAACGAGGCCAATGAGCCAACCAGGGTAGTCAACTTGAGCCAGCGCCTGGACCCGTCCAGCGAGCGCGTGGGCGAGCTGCTCAATGCCGTGCGCGGGATCGCCAACAAGCGCCTGCAGCAATGGGTGGGCAACGCCTTCGAGCAGGTCGACGACGCGCTGTTCGACATCGCCGAGAAAGCCGAGAACAACGCCGCCCAGATGCACTACTTCGACGGCATGCGCGAAGTGCGCAAGCGCCGTCCCGGCGTCGAACGCAGCTTCCTGGGTGCCATCGCGCGCAAGCTCGGCGACCTGGCGCATCCGGACAAGGCCGCTTCGGCGACATCGCTCTCGTTCGGCGCCGCCGAACTGACCCTCGTGGCCGAAAGCGACCTGGAAGAATCGCTGGCGATCACCAGCATGATCAGCAAGAACGAGGCACGCCTCGCGCGCGACCTGCTCGCAGTCAATCAGCGCTTGTCGGTGATCTGCGGCGGTTACAAGATCGAGAACGCCAGCAACCCGGTGGCACCGGCCACGCTGACCCAGGCCTTCCGCGAAGCGCTGCAGGAACTGAGCGCTGACATGCGCGTCAAGCTGATCATCTACAAGCTGTTCGACCGCTACACACTGTCGATGCTGGAAGAGCTGTACCAGGAGATCAACACTGCACTGGTTCGCGCCGGGGTGCTGCCGCAGCTGCGCCACGGCATGGCGCGCGGCGGCCAGGCCAAGGGCGGCGCCGCCACCGCGGCAAGCGCAGCGGCGGCCCTGGACGATGGCGCCGAGATCTCCGAGGACCTGCTGCATACCCTGCATGCGCTGTTCAGTGCGCGACGGGGCGCGACCGGCGCCGGCCGCGCGGCCGCCACCGATTCGCTGCCTTCGGTTAACGAGTTACTGGGCGCGCTCAGCGTGCTGCAAAGCCAGATCGTCAGCAACAGCGGGCCGGTCAACTACGACGACCCCGATGACGCTGCCGCACTCAGCCGCGAAGTCCTGCACTTGAAGACGCAGTTGCTCGCCCAGATCGGCGCCCTGCGCGGTGAACGTCCCAGCCATGTGGCCAACATGGACGAGGACACGATCGACCTGGTCGGCATGCTGTTCGAGTTCATCCTGGAAGATCGCAACCTGCCCGCGGCGATGCAGGTGATGCTGGCGCGGCTGCAGATCCCCTACCTCAAGGCGGCGATCCTCGACCGCAAGATGTTCTCGCACCGCCAGCACCCGGCGCGACGCCTGCTGGACAGCCTGGCCGAACAGGCCAAGAGCTGGTCTGAAGAATCCGACCGCGACCATCGCCTGCACGAGAAGGTGAAGTCGATCGTCGACCAGCTGCTGCACGACTTCGACGACGACATGGGCATCTTCGAGCGCCTGTTGAACGACCTGCAGCAGTTCCAGGACGTCAACAAGCGGCGCTCCGAACTGGCCGAGCAGCGCGTGGCCGAATCCGCGCGCGGCCGCGAGAAGCTGGAACAGGCGCGACGCCGCGCCGCCCGCGAGATTCTCGAGCGCATCGGCAGCCAGAAGTTGCCACCGCTGATCCATGGCGTGCTGGCGCGCGCCTGGGCCAACCACCTGGTGCTGACCCTGCTGCGCCAGGGCGAGGACTCGCCCGAGTTCAAGACCGCCCTGCGTTTCATCGACGAGTTCATCGCCAGCACCCGGCCGGCCAACGATGCCAGCAGCCGGCAGACGCTGCGACAGATGCTGCCCGGCATTGAACGGGCGTTGCGCCAGGGCCTGGCCAACGTGGCCTTCCAGGAGCAGGATATCGAACGCCTGCTGGGCCAGTTGCATGCCTACTACCGCCAGCAACTGGGCGAAACACCCGCTGCGGAGGCGCCGGGAGTCACTGCCGCAGCGGAAGAAGACGTTGCGATGCTGGCCATTCCCGACAGCATCCAGCCGGTCATCGACCGCCAGGCGACACCCACGGACATCCTGGAAGAAGAGGAAGAGCTGGCCGAGGTACCGCCGGACAGCCCCGAGTGGTACCAGGTGCAGGAGCTGCAGCCGGGCAACTGGCTGGAGTTCACGCTGGATGAGGAGGCGCCAGCGCGCGCCAAACTGTCGTGGATCAGCCCGATGAGCGGCCGCTACCTGTTCGTCAACCGCCGCGGTCTGAAGGTCGCCGATTACGCCCCGCGTGAATTGGCCGGCCTGTTTGCGGAAGGCAAGGCGCGCGTGTTGGCAGCCAACGCCCTGTTCGATCGCGCCATGACCGCGATCGTCGGCAAGCTCAGCCAGACCGGTGACGACGCGCCCGCCGATGGCACTGCCCCCACGGACACCGAATGACCGCCACGCCCCGTTTCGCACCGCCCGCCGCCACCCTGATTGCCGCCGATGTCGAACGCGCCCTGGCCGAGGACCTGGGCCAGGGTGATGCCACCGCCGCGCTGCTCCCGGCCGATGCACAGGCCAAGGCGCGACTGACCTGCCGCGATGCCGCCGTGATTGCCGGCAGCGCCTGGTTCGACGCCTGCTTCCGGCGGCTGGACCCTTCGGTGCAGATCGACTGGCTGGTGCGCGACGGTGACCAGGCCGCCCCCGGCGCGCTGATTTGCAGCCTGGCGGGACACGCCCGCTCGCTGGTCACCGCCGAGCGCTCGGCACTCAACTTCCTGCAACTGCTCTCCGCCACCGCCACCACTACGGCGCGCCACGTCGCCGCGGTAGCCGGCACCGCCGTGCGCGTGCTCGATACCCGCAAGACCGTGCCCGGCCTGCGCGTCGCGCAGAAATACGCCGTGCGCTGCGGCGGCGGGCACAACCAGCGCATGGGCCTTTACGACGCGATCCTGGTCAAGGAGAACCACATCATCGCCGCCGGCAGCATCGCCGCGGCGGTGTCGGCCGCGCGCCGGCTGCATCCCGACCTGCCGCTGGAAGTGGAGGTGGAAAACCTCGACGAGCTCGAACAGGCCCTGCAGGCCAGCGTGGACCGCATCATGCTGGACAACTTCGAGCTGGAGCAGATGCGCGAAGCAGTGGCGCGCACGGCCGGCCGCGTGCCGCTGGAGATCTCCGGCAACGTCGACCTGCAGACCATCGGCGACTACGCCCGCACCGGCGTGGATTTCATCTCGGTCGGCGCACTGACCAAGCACGTCCACGCGATCGACTTCTCGCTGCGCCTGCAGCTGGTCTGACCCTCGTCTTGCGCGGGGGCGGGCGCGCCCACACACTGGGCGCATGTCCGATTTCTCCGCCCTCATCCTGTTGCTGGTGCTCGGCGCCGTCGTGGGGCTGTGGCTGAAGCTCAGCGTGGCGCGCGAACGCGCGGTACGCATCGCGCGCCAACAGTGCCATTTGCACGGCCTGCAGCTGCTGGACGAGACGGTGGGCATGCGCGCGCTGCGCCTGCGTCGGGTCAATGGCCTGCGTCGGATCGAGCGGGGCTATGGTTTTGAGGTCAGCATCGACGGGCACGACCGCGAGCCGGGCCGATTGTGGATGATCGGCGACGCGCTGACCGGGCTGAGCCTGCCGGTGGTCGAACCGCTGTCGGTCGCGAACACATCCGGGGACGGCCCCGCAGCGTCCTCGGGGAAGGTCGTGGCCTTGCGCCCGCGGCGCGCGGATCGGCAGCCCTGAGGACGGCAGCCGCCCGAGCGGGCGGCAACGGGGTTACTTCACCACGCGCAGGTGCGGCGTCGCGCGCTTGGGCTTGTCGCCGGCATCATCGGCTGCGGGCGCGGGGCCGTCGGGCGGCGGCTCGCTCGGCGGGGTGTCGCCGCCTTCGCCCTCGGCCGGGAACATCATGCCCTGGCCGTTTTCCTGCGCATACAGCGCCAGCACGGCCTGCACCGGGATCTGGATTGCCTGACTGACCCCGGAGAAGCGGGCCTGAAAGCTGATCCAGTCGTTGCCAAGATCGAGGTTGGCCACCGCGCGGGTGGCCAGGTTGAGCACCACCTGGCCGTTCTGGATCACCTGCGGCGGCACCCGCACGCCGGCCACGCCGGCATCGACCAGCACGTAGGGGGTCAGGTTGTTGTCGGTAATCCAGTCGTAGATCGCCCGCAGCAGGTACGGGCGATTCGAGCTCATGGCGATGGTATCATGCTTGCTCATGGACCGGCCGCATGGCCTTTTCCTCGTCGGTCATGCTGCGCGCAAACCCCTGGCTGTGGAACAGGCGCTCGCCGTAATCGACGATCGGCTTGCCCTCCCGGCCCAGGTCCACGCCCAGCCAAGGCAGGCGCCAGATCACCGGCGCCACCAAGCAATCGGCCAGGCTCATCTCGGGGTTGAGGAAGAACCGCGAGGCCTTGAACAGCGGCACCGTGGAGAGCAGGTGTTCGCGCAACCGCTTGCGTGCCGCATCCGCCGGACGGCCACCGGCGCGGATCTTGTCGACCTCGGGCAGCCAGTCCTTCTCGATGCGCACGGCCGCCACGCGCAGGCGCGCGCGCGACTGCGGATCGATCGGCATCAGCGGCGGGTGCGGGTAGCGCTCGTCGATGTATTCGCACACCACCGCGGTATCGAACAGGGTCAGGTCGCGGTCGATCAGGGTCGGCGTGCTGCCGTACGGGTTGAGATCGAGCAGGTCCTGCGGTGGGCGGGCATGGTCGACCAGCACCCGTTCGTAGCTGACCCCCTTGGCGGCCAGCACCAGTCGGGCGCGATGGCACTGGATGTCATCGGCCGTGGTGTACAGCGTCAATGCGTTACGCAAGCGGGGGTTTTGAACCATGCGCGATTTCCCCATCGGTGAGACAGACGCGGCGGCCCGTGGCCGCCGCGTCCGCAAGTGCCTTGCGGCTCAGTGGACGTCTTTCCAGTATTCCTTCTTGAGCAGCGCCGCCAGGAAGGTGAACAGGGCCAGGAACAGCAGCACCCAGATGCCGTAGTGGTGTCGCTGCAACGCCGCCGGTTCGGAGGCATATTGCAGGAAACTGGTCAGGTCGCGGGTCGCCTGCTGGAACTGCGCCGGGGTCATCTTGCCCGGATGCGACAGCACCAGCTTCTCCACCGTGGCGTCCTCGCCCGGCTTGGCCTCGGCCATCACCGGGGTCTGCATGCCCTGCAGTTCCCACAGCGGGAACGGCATCGACGCGTTCGGGAACACCGTGTTGTTCCAGCCCACCGGCCGGCTCGGGTCCAGGTAGAACGAGTTGAGGTAGGCGTAGACCCAGTCGGCACCCTTGGCGCGCACTTCCAGCGAGAGATCCGGCGGAGCCTTGCCGAACCACTTGGCGGCGTCGGCCTCCGGCATGTGCGAGACCACGGTTTCACCGAACTTGGCGCCGGTGAAGTTGAGGTTCTGCATCACGTCCTGCTCGGTCAAGCCGAGGTCGCCGGCGATGCGCTCGTAGCGCATGTACTTCAGCGAGTGGCAGCCGACGCAGTAGTTGAAGAACAGCTTGGCGCCGCGCTGCAGCGAGGCCTGGTCCTGCACGTTGGTGCCGGCATGCGGCAGGCCGCCTTCCGACGCCTGCACCGGCACACCGCCGACGACCAGGGCGAACGCCAACGCCACCGGGAAGATGTACCGCTTCATTAGCCCCTGCTTAGTCATGCGTCGTCACCCGCTCCGGAACCGGCTTGGTCTTTTCCCAGCCGTAGTATGTATAGGCCCACAGGAATGCGAAGAACCCGAAGTAGATCAGCGTCATCAGCCGGCCGAACAGATTCTCCCAGAACGTCACGTCGACGTTGCCGAACCAGGCCGGGATCACCTCGGCGGTGACGCCCGCACCGACCGCGCCGAGCGCGATGAACGACACCACGAACAGGCCCAGCGCCACCTTGAAGCCGGTGCCGCGGTAACGGATCGACTTCACCTGACCGCGGTCGAGCCACGGCAGCAGGAACAACAGCGCAATGGCGCCGAACATGCCCAGCACACCCCACACGGCGGTGCCGAACAGCGACGGGATCATGCGCAGGATCGCGTAGAACGGGGTGAAGTACCACACCGGCTTGATGTGCGAGGGCGTCGCCAGGTTGTTGGCCGGAATGAAGTTGTCGTGCTCCAGGAACCAGCCGCCGAAGGTCGGCGCGAAGAAGATGATGAACGCGGCGATCAGCAGGAACACGCCCACGCCGACCAGGTCCTTCACCGTGTAGTACGGGTGGAACGGGATGCCGTCGGCGGGCTTGAGCGCATCCCAGCGGTTGCCCTTGGGACCCTTCTTGATCTCCACGCCGTCCGGGTTGTTCGAACCCACTTCATGCAGTGCAGCGATGTGCAGCACCACCAGCAGCAGCAGCACGATCGGCAGCGCGATCACGTGCAGCGCGAAGAAGCGGTTCAAGGTGGCGTCGGCGGGCAGGAAGTCGCCCATGATCCATTCCACCAGCGCGTTGCCGATGTAGGGAATGGTGCCGAACAGCGAGATGATCACCTTGGCGCCCCAGAACGACATGTTGCCCCACGGCAGCACGTAGCCCATGAAGGCCTCGGCCATCAGCACCAGGAAGATCAGCATGCCGAGCAGCCACACCAGCTCGCGCGGCTTCTTGTACGAGCCGTACATGATGCCGCGGAACATGTGCAGGAACACCACCACGAAGAACAGCGAGGCGCCGGTGGAGTGCATGTAGCGGATCAGCCAGCCCCACTCCACGTCGCGCATGATGTACTCGACCGAGGCGAAGGCTCCCGCCGCGCTCGGGTTGTAGTTCATGGTGAGGAAGATGCCGGTGACGATCTGGTTGACCAGCACCAGCAGCGCCAGCGAACCGAAGTAGTACCAGAGGTTGAAGTTCTTCGGCGCGTAGTACTCGGTCATGTGCTTGCGGTACATCGGCATCATGCCGGGCGCACGCTCGGTGATCCAGTCGCCGATGCTCGTGAATACGTTGGCCATCAGCCAGCCTCCTTCGGATCCACGCCAATCTGGATGGTGCTGTCGTCGACGAAGTGGTACGGCGGCACCTGCAGGTTCTTCGGCGCCGGCACGCCGGCGTAGACGCGTCCGGCCAGGTCATAGCGCGACTTGTGGCAGGGGCAATAGAAGCCGCCCTTCCAGTCGGGGTCGAACGGCTCGGGCTTGATCTCCGGCACGAAGTCGGGCACGCAGCCCAGGTGCGTGCAGATGCCGATCACCACCAGCCATTCCGGCTTGATCGAGCGCGCCTCGTTCTGCGCGTACTTCGGCTGCTGGTCGGCCGAGACGCCGTCGGACTTGGGGTCCACCAGGCGCGAGTCGACCATCGGCAGCGTGGCGAGCTGCGCCCTGGTACGGTTGAGCACGAACACCGGCAGGCTGCGCCACGCCACGGTGAGCATCTGCCCCGCCTCGATCTTGGTCAGCGACTGGGTGACCGGAGCGCCAGCGGCCTTGGCACGCGCGCTGGGTTCCCACGACTTGATGAAGGGCACTGCCGCCGAGACGACCCCGATGCCACCCACCACTGCGGTGGTCGCGGTCAGGAATCGGCGGCGGCCGTGATCGACGACTTCGTTCGCCATCAGGCTCTCCGGTACTTGCAGGGACATGCCAGGACGGGGTTTCAGGCCCCGCAAAAATCGCGTTAGTGTAGCGTCAGGGGCCGCGCCGTACAATAAAGCGGATGCCTGCCGGACTCTGCCCGGTGCCTGCCCAGCCACGACTCGCCGGAACGTTCTCCCCGACATGAAACATGCCGCCGGCACCCTTCTGTTCATTGCCCGCTTCGTCATTCTTGGCCTGGCGCTGGCCTTCGTGATCGGCCTGTTCTGGCCCGGCAGCGGCGAGCGCCTGCGCGCGCGTTTCGGGCTTGCGCCGGCGGCGGTCACGTCGACGCAGCACGAGTCGGCGGGCGCGGCTCCCGCATCTTATGCCGATGCGGTGGCGGCCGCGGCGCCGTCGGTGGTGAACATCTACGCCAACAAGATCGTCACCGAGCAGGCGCTGCGCATGTACGACAACCCGGTGCTGCAGCAGTTGTTCGGCGGCCAGCCCACGACCTACCAGCACCGCGAACAGACGCTGGGTTCGGGCGTGATCGTCAGCGCCCGCGGCAACGACTACGTGCTGACCAACAACCACGTGATCGCCAACGCCGCCGACATCCAGGTGCTGCTGTACGACGGCCGCATCGCCAAGGCGCGGCTGGTCGGCTCCGACCGCGAGACCGACCTGGCCGTGCTGAAGATCGACGCCAGCAACCTGCCGGTGATCCACATGGCCGACCCCGATCAGTTGCGCCCCGGCGACGTGGTACTGGCGATCGGCAACCCGTTCGGCCTCAACCAGACCGTGACGATGGGCATCGTCAGCGCGATCGGGCGGCAGTTGAACAGCTCCAGCGCCGAGGATTTCATCCAGACCGACGCGGCCATCAACCTGGGCAACTCCGGCGGCGCGCTGGTCAACACCCAGGGGCAGCTGGTCGGCATCAACACCTTGCTGATCGGCAAGGGTCAGGCGGCCAACGCGGAAGGCATCGGCTTCGCCATCCCGGTGGCCACCGCCACCAAGGTGCTCGACCAGTTGATCACCACCGGGCACGTGGTGCGCGGCTGGCTGGGCGCCGACTACGCCTTCGTGCCGGTGGCGGCGGACAGCGGCCTGCCCGCGGCCGCGCGCGGCGCACAGGTCATCGCGGTGTACTCCGGCGGCCCGGCTGCGCAGGCGGGGATCAAGCCGCGCGACATCCTGCTGCGCATCGGCAACGACGACATCCTGGGCCCGGCCGACCTGCGCCGCCGCGAGGCCACGCTCAAGCCCGGCAGCCAGGTGCAGATCTCCGGCCTGCGCGACGGCACGCCGTTCCAGGTCACGGTCACCCTGGCGCAGCGTCCGCCGATGGATGGCAGTCTCTCCGGCCAGCCCTGAGCGGAACCGGCGCCGGGCGGCGGTCAGCCCGGTCCGCGCGAAGCCAGCGGCGGATGGATCGCTGCGCCGTAGCGCTTGCGCAGGGTTTCCACCCGCTCCACATACACTTGCGTCTCCGCATACGGCGGCACGCCCTTGTAGCGCTGCACCGCGCCAGGTCCGGCGTTGTAGGCGGCCGCGGCCAGCCGCTCGTTGCCGTCGAAATCGCGCAGCAGCAGGCTCAGGTAGCGGGCACCGCCGCGGATGTTCTGCGCGGAGTTGAAGGCGTCGAGCACGCCCATGTCGCTGGCCGTGCCCGGCATCAACTGCATCAGCCCCTGCGCACCCTTGAGCGACAGCGCACGCGGGTTGAACGCGCTCTCGGCATGGATGACCGCGCGCAGGAACGCCTCGTCGACGCCGTATTCGATGCTCGCCGCGCGGATCGTGTCGGCATACGCGTCGAGGTTCAACGCGACGCGATCCCAGCGGATCGTCGAGTGCAGGTTGCAGGCCACGCAGGTGGAGATGTAGCTGAACAGCATGGTCACCGCACGACCCTTGCCTCCGGCCGGGCGCAGGTTGGTGTATTCCACGCTGCCGTCGGCGCGCACGATCCGATAGACTGCCCCGCGCAACACGCGGTCGCCGGCGCCGGCCGCCTTGGGCGCGACCGGCGCGGCGTCGGCACGTGCCTCGCGATACTGCCACTGGCCCGGCGTGCCGGCCGCCTTGGCCGCCAGCGGCAGCTTCGCCGTGCTGGTCGCCGAACTGCTCACCGCGGCCAGCGACTCGCGCTCTACCCGCGCCGTCTCGCGTGTCTGCGCGGTGCTCAGCGCGCCGCCTTGCACGCGCGCCAGCGACACCGGCCGGGCGCCATCGGCCGCCAGGCTCCGCGCCGTGGTGACCACCTGCCCGCTGACCCCGGCCAGCGACGCGCGCGCAACCGGCGCGGCCCGGTGCGCCACCTTCGGCTCGGCGTAGCTGCTGATCGCCCGGCAGCCGTGATAGCCCGCCCGCTCGCTGGTGTACACGGTTTCGCCGCTGCTGCCGGTGCACTGATACAAGGTGCCGGCGTGCGCCGCCGTGGCAAACAGGCAGGCAGCCAGCAGCGCGACCCCGACAAGGATCGGACGCAAGGGGAAACCGCGAACAGGCCGACCGACGCGTCCCCCGTGGCTGGCGGCACCGGACATGGGCGCAGTGTGCCGCCACGCGCAGCCCGCGCCAAGTGCGGGGGTCTCAGTTCCGTGACCGCGCGAGGCGGTCGGGCACGGCCCGCGGGAAGGCGCAAGTGCTTGATCTGGCAGGCTCACGGGCGGAGGGGTAAACTGCGCGGTCCTGCGGATTACGCGTCCGCCTCCACGAAATCACGGTACCCACGCGATGAGCGGCAAGCTTTTCATCAAGACCCACGGCTGCCAGATGAACGAGTACGACTCGGCCAAGATGGCCGACGTGCTGAAGGCCTCGCACGGGCTGGAGCTGACCCAGGACGAGTCCGAGGCGGACGTGATCCTGATCAACACCTGCTCGATCCGCGAGAAGGCGCAAGAAAAGGTATTCAGCCAACTCGGCCGCTGGAAGCAATACAAGAAGGATGGAAAACCGGTGCTGATCGGCGTCGGCGGCTGCGTGGCCTCGCAGGAAGGCGCGGCGATCGTCAAGCGCGCGCCGTACGTGGACCTGGTGTTCGGTCCGCAGACCCTGCACCGCCTGCCCCAGCTGATCGAGGCCCAGCGCGCCACCGGCAAGCCGCAGGTGGACATCAGCTTCCCCGAGATCGAGAAGTTCGACTGCCTGCCCGAGCCGCGCGCGGAAGGCCCGACCGCCTTCGTCTCGATCATGGAAGGCTGCTCGAAATACTGCAGCTACTGCGTGGTGCCGTACACCCGCGGCGAGGAAATCAGCCGCCCGTTCGACGACGTGCTGGTGGAAGTGGCCAAGCTCGCCGCACAGGGCGTGCGCGAGGTGAACCTGCTGGGCCAGAACGTCAACGCCTACCGCGGCCCCACCCACGACGGCGGCATCGCCGACCTCGCCGTGCTGATCCACGCGATCGCGCAGATCGACGGCATCGGCCGCATCCGCTTCACCACCTCGCATCCGCTGGAGTTCTCCGACTCGCTGATCGAGGCCTACGCCAACGTGCCGCAACTGGCGAATTTCCTGCATCTGCCGGTGCAGGCCGGCTCCGACCGCATCCTTTCGGCGATGAAGCGCGGCTACACCGCGCTGGAGTTCAAGCAGAAGATCCGCAAGCTGCGCGCGGTGCGGCCGGACATCTGCGTGTCCACCGACATCATCGTGGGCTTCCCCGGCGAAACCGACGAGGATTTCGAGAAGACCATGAAGCTGGTCGACGACGTCGGCTTCGACCAGAGCTTCTCCTTCATCTTCTCCGCCCGCCCCGGCACACCGGCGGCAAAACTCGCCGACGACACGCCGATGGCGGTCAAGCACCAGCGCCTCGAACGCCTGCAGGCCGCGCTCAACGCGAACGCGAAGCGGATCAACCAGGCGATGGTCGGCACGGTGCAGCGCGTGCTGGTGGAAAAGCCCAGCACGCGCAACCCGAACGAACTCAGCGGCCGCACCGAGAACATGCGCTACGTGAACTTCGCCGGCGACGCGCGCATGATCGGCCAGTTCGTCGACGTGGTGGTCACCGACGCGATGGCGAACTCGCTGCGCGGCCGGATCAAGCTTGCGGACGACGTAACCGCGTAGGAGCGCACCCTGTGCGCGATGCTCTGATGTCCGATCGGAGCAAAGAGCATCGCGCACAGGGTGCGCTCCTGCCAAACATTGCAATATCGAGATCCCATGACCAACGGCCTCAACCAGCGCGATTTCATCCTCGATCCCGAGGACAACGCCCGCCTCGCCAACCTGTGCGGACCGTTCGATGAACACCTGCGCCAGGTCGAGCTGCGCCTCGGCGTGGAAATCAACCATCGCGGCAGCATCTTCCAGGTGATCGGCGAGGACGACCCGGCGCGCGCCACCGAGAAAGTATTGCGCGCGCTGTACGCCGGCACCGCCGACGAGGCGCTGACCGGCGCGAAGATCAACTTGCATCTGGCCGAATCGGGCATCGACGCGATCGCCGAATCGGCGGCCGAAGGCGCCCAGGAAGTCGTCATCAAGGTCAAGCGCGGCGTGATCAAGGGTCGCGGCCCGAACCAGGCGCGCTACCTGCACGCGATCGCCAGCCACGACATCAACTTCGGCGTGGGCCCGGCCGGCACCGGCAAGACCTACCTGGCCGTGGCCAGCGCGGTCGAGGCGCTGGAGGCGAACCGGGTGCAGCGGCTGATCCTGGTGCGCCCGGCGGTCGAGGCCGGCGAGAAGCTTGGCTTCCTGCCCGGCGACCTCAGCCAGAAGGTCGATCCCTACCTGCGCCCGCTGTACGACGCGCTGTACGAGATGCTCGGCTTCGAGAAGGTGGCCAAGCTGATCGAGCGCAACGTGATCGAGATCGCCCCGCTGGCCTACATGCGCGGGCGCACCCTCAACGACTCCTACGTGATCCTCGACGAGGCGCAGAACACCACCGTCGAGCAGATGAAGATGTTCCTCACCCGCATCGGCTTCGGCACCGTGGCGGTGATCACCGGCGACGTCACCCAGGTCGACCTGCCGCGCAACACCCGCTCCGGCCTGCGCCAGGCGATCGAGGTATTGCGCGGGGTGGCCGGCATCAGCTTCACCTTCTTCACCTCGCGCGACGTGGTGCGCCACCCGCTGGTGGCGAAGATCGTGCGGGCGTACGAGGCGTTCGAGGAAGAAGCCGGGATTCGGGATTCGGGATTGGAGAGCAGAGAATAGGGAATCGAGAATGGGGAATCGGAAGATCAACATCCGGCGCCCTGAACCATATTGCTACCACTGACACTTGCCATGCCTCGCCCTGCTCTTCCGACTCCCGATTCCCGATTCCCGAATCCCGTTACCGTCCACCTCGGCTACGCCGTGCCGCGTGCCGGCCTGCCTGCGCCGGCGAGCTTTCGCCGCTGGGTCGACGCCGCCTTGCGCGGGGCGCGGCGGCGCAAGCCGGCGGAGCTTGCCATCCGCATCGTCGGCACCGACGAGGGCCGCGCGCTCAACCGCGACTACCGCGGCAAGGACTACGCCACCAACGTGCTGTCGTTCCCCGCCGAGCTGCCGCCCGGCGTGGCGCTGCCGCTGATCGGCGATCTGGCGATCTGCGCCCCGGTGGTGCGGCGCGAGGCCGCCGAACAGGGCAAGGCGCCGCGCGACCACTGGGCCCATCTCACCGTGCACGGCGTGCTGCACCTGCTCGGCCACGACCATATCGAGGAGGCCGAGGCCGAGCGCATGGAGGCGCTGGAAACCCGCATCCTGGCCAGCCTCGGCATCGCCGATCCCTACGCCTGAATCCGCCCTACGCGCCCTGCGTCCGCCGATGTTGTAGGAGCGCACCCTGTGCGCGATGCTCTTCGTCACGTGACGGAAAAGCATCGCGCACAGGGTGCGCTCCTACGGGGCATTGATGGATTTTTCCGCTAGAATCAAGCTTCCGCCCGCGTCCGGGCTGATTTTCAACGAGTGATGAACGACGACCCTGGCAGTACCAGCGGCCCGGCCCACCGCACCTGGTGGGATCGACTGGGCCACCTGTTTTCCGGCGAGCCGCGCAACCGCAACGAGTTGCTTGAGGAGCTGCGCGCCGCGCAGAGCAACGGTCTGCTCTCCGTCGACACCCTCACCATGGTCGAGGGGGCGATCAAGGTCACCGAGCTGGATGTCGACGATGTCATGGTGCCGCGCGCGCAGATCGTGATGCTCGCGGCGGACTCCACCCTGTCCGACCTGCTGGCTACCGTGGTCGAATCCGGCCACTCGCGTTTCCCCGTGCACGGCGAGGACAAGGACGAGATCCTCGGCATTCTGCTGGCCAAGGATCTGCTGAAGTACTTCGGCGCGACCGAACACTTCGACATCCGCTCGATCCTGCGCCCGGCCGTGCTGATCCCCGAGTCGATGAAGCTCAACGTGCTGCTGGAGGAGTTCCGCCTGAGCCGCAACCACATGGCGCTGGTGGTCAACGAATACGGCGGCGTGGCCGGCCTGGTGACCATCGAGGACGTGCTGGAGGAAATCGTCGGCGAGATCGACGACGAGCACGACGACGAGGAAGAACCCGAGCTGATGCACGAACAGCCCGGCGGCGACTGGCTGGTGAGCGCGCTGACCCCGATCGAGGATTTCAACGAGCAGACCGGCGCCGGCTTTCCCGACGAGGAATACGACACCGTCGGCGGCATGGTCACCGCCGAGTTCGGCCATCTGCCCGAAGTCGGCGAGGAAGTGGCGATGGGCGACTACCTGTTCCACGTCACCGCCGCGGACGACCGTCGCGTGCAGCAGTTCCGCGTGGTCAGGCAACCCGGCCTGCTGGCCTCCTGACCCGGCGCATGGACCTGCTCCGTCGCGCGATCCTCTTGCTTGCCCTGCTCGTGCTCGCTGCGCCGGCGGCCTCGCGCGCCGGCATCGCCGAGGCGCCCGGTGCCGATCTCGAGGTGTCGCTGGTGACCTATGGCCCCGGCGACATCTACTGGGAGCGCTTCGGTCACGATGCCATCGAGGTGCGCGACCGCGTCTCGGGCGAGTCGGTCAACTTCAACTACGGCGTGTTCGACTTCGAGGAGAAGAACTTCCTGCTGAACTTCGCCCGCGGCCGCATGCACTACATGATGGACGCCGAAACCAGCGCGCCGGAGGAGGCCTGGTACGCCGAAGTCGGCCGCTCGGTGACGCGCCAGCGACTGGCGCTGGACGCCGACCAGGCTGCCCATCTGCGCGACGACCTGCTGTGGAACCTGCGGCCGCAGAACGCCGTCTACGACTACGACTACTACGCCGACAACTGCACCACCCGCGTGCGCGATGCGTTCGACCGCGTGCTCGACGGCGCCGTGAAGGAACAATTGCAGGCACGCGCAAGCGAGTTCACCTACCGCCAGCAGACGGTGCGGCTGATGAGCGCGCAGCCCTGGCTGATGCTGGTGCTGGACCTGGGCCTGGGGCCGTACGCGGACCAGCCGCTGAATGCGTGGCAGGAGAGCTTCCTGCCCGCCGTGCTGCAAACGCAGTTGCGCCAGGTGCGCATCACCGGACCCGACGGCAGCCGTCGGCCGCTGGTGCAGGACGAGCGCGTGGTGTCGCCCAACCGCCTGGCCCCGCCGCCGGCCACGCCGCCCGACTTGCGCCTGCCGCTGGGCGCGGCGGGCCTGCTGCTGGGCGCGTTGCTGCTGGCCACGCGACTGTGGTGGCCGACCGGCCACGCCCTGCTCGGCACGCTGTTCCTGGTGCTGGCCGGTGTTGTCGGCGTGGTGTTGCTGGGCTTGTGGACGCTGACCACGCACCACTCCGCCTGGGCCAACGCCAACCTGCTGCTGTTCAATCCGCTGGCGTGGTTGCTGCTGCCCGCGTTGTGGCGCACGCGCCGCGGCTTCGCCGCCTCGCGCTTCGTCGACGGCCTGATCGTGTTGCAGCTACTGGCCCTGCTCGCCGCGCTGGCGCTGCACCTGCTGCCCGGCACGGTGCAGCAGAACCAGCCGTGGCTGCTGTTCGCCCTGCCGTGCTGGCTGGCACTGGCATGGGGGCTGCGCCGCAACCGCTGACTCCCGCGCGCCCGCGTTGCTCCGCCTCGGCGGGCACGGCATCATGGGGCATGAACTCGGCCCCGCCATCGTCCACTGCCCTTGCGCCTGCCGCCGAGCCGATGGTGGTCAACTGCATTGCCTACCATCGCGACGGTACGCGCATCGGCGAGGTCAGTCTGGATGCCATCAGCGACGTGCTGGCGGCCCCGGATACCTTCGTCTGGGTCGGCCTGCACGAACCTGATGAACCGCTGCTGGAAAAACTGCAGGAGGAGTTCGGCCTGCACGACCTGGCCATCGAGGACGCACACACCGCGCACCAGCGCACCAAGATCGAGAGCTACGGCGACTCGCTGTTCCTGGTGGTGCAAACCGCGCAACTGATCGACACCGAGCTGAAGTTCGGCGAAACGCAGATCTTCCTCGGCACGCGCTACCTGGTCACCGTGCGCCACGGCGCCTCGCTGTCCTATGCGCCGGCGCGACGCGCCTGCGAGAACGTGCCCGAGCTGCTCGCGCACGGGCCCACCTATGGCCTCTACGGCGTGCTCGACCTGATCGTCGACAACCTGCTGCCAATCGTGCGCGACTTCCGCGAAGAACTGGGCCTGCTCGAACAGGACATCTTCGCCGAGACCTTCAAGCGCAGCACGGTGCACCGGCTGTACGACATGCAGCGCGACCTGATGACGCTGCGCCTGGCGGTGGCGCCGCTGCAGGACATCATCAGCCAGCTGGTGCGGCTGCACCAGGGCCTGATTCCCGACGAACTGCGGCCGTATTTCCGCGATGTCTACGACCACGTATTCCGGGTCAACGAGTCGATCAGCGTGATGCGCGAGATGCTCACCGCCGCCATCAACGTCAACCTCTCGCTGGTTACCTTCGGCCAGAACGAAGTGATGAAGAAGCTCGCCGGCTGGGCCGCCATGCTGGCCGCGCCGACCCTGCTGACCAGCTGGTACGGCATGAACTTCCAGCATATGCCCGAGCTCGCCCGGCCGTGGGCTTACCCGGCGATCATCGTGGTGATGGCCTGCGTGGTGGGCGGCATCTACACCGCCCTGAAGCGCAACAAGTGGCTGTGAGGGCCCCGCCGGCGGCCTGATCGCAAACCGATGACCGTGGGGACGACTGTGCCCCGGCGCGACAAGCCCGCGCTCATCGCCGATAATGCGCACTCGTCGCGACGGCGCCGCGTCGGCCACTGCGCTTGCCGCAGATCAGCGACCCGACCCCGCGCGCATCGCACACTCCCACGCCTTGCCCGCACGTTTCCGTGCGGGCGCACAGGAATGAATCGATGAGCCGCACCATCCACTGCAGCAAACTCCACGTCGACGCCGAAGGCCTCGACTTCGCGCCCTGGCCCGGCCCGCTCGGCCAGCGCATCTACGCCGAGATCTCCAAGCCCGCTTGGCAGCAATGGCTGGCCCACCAGACCACCCTGATCAACGAGTACCGGCTCAATCCGCTCGACGCCAAATCGCGCCAGTACCTGGGCGAGCAGATGGAGAAATTCCTGTTCGGCGGCGAGGTCGACCAGGCCGCCGGCTTCACCCCGCCACCCGCCGCGTCTTGACGATCCGGCACACTTTCGGTCTAATGCACGGCTCCACGCATCAACGGCAACCCACCCGGTTGTGCTTGATCGCCAGGTTCCCGGCCGGGTAGCTCAGTTGGTAGAGCAGGGGATTGAAAATCCCCGTGTCGGCGGTTCGATTCCGTCCCCGGCCACCATGAATTCCAAGGGCCTGCAGCGATGCAGGCCCTTTTCGTTTCCGGCCGCCGGGCAACATCCCCACCCACTCCCTGCTCCGCCGAAACCTGGTCGTTTGCGCTCAGTGCAGCCAACGACAACCTGCGAAGTCAGCGCCGAAAGCTTTGGGTTCATCGTACGCATCTGCTTGTGCCAAGCCGGAAAACCGCATGCTGGGTCCGACGCGCACACTTCAAGATATTGTGACGCAGTTCTCATTTGGCATGGTTTCTGCTGCTGATTTCGGTGAACCACCCCGGTTCTGTCATCGAGAAGCAGCCATGGAAAAGGTCATCGATTGCTCCGCCCCGAGTTCGCCGGAAGAGCTGGCGCTCCATTTCCTGATGCGTCACGCCGCGTGCCGCATGGCGTTGACGAGTCAGGCCGGCGGGGAGGCGCCGCTGCACTCTTGCCCGAGCCAGCCGCGGCAGGTCGCGACTCCAGCGCACGAGCCCGCGCCGGCCGATGACGTACCCACGGCCGAGGTGACGAATTACGACAGTTGCGCCGCACGCTTTTCCCGGGCATATGCCGCAGCACGTCACCGCAGCCCGCCCGCCGGCAAGACATGGGGGACGCGCAGCGCCGCCTGAAAGGAGCAAACCGCCGACACGGCAGCCATGCGAAAATGCGCAGACTCCGCCTCCAACAATGCCCCGATGCCCCCCTCGAAATACGACTTCCGCCAATTCCAGGAAGAGCTGGCCCAACTCGAACGCAAGACCCAGTCGCCCGCGCCGTCCAAACCGCTCGGCAAGAAGGCCGCCGCCGAACAGCGCCTGTCGCTGGCCCGCGACGAGTTCCTCACCCTGCGCAAACGCTACGGACTCAGCGTGGCCGACGTGGTGGCGTTCTTCCCCGAGGAAGAAGGCATCGCCTACCTGCAGGAGCTGATCGCCGCCGCGCAGGCCAAGCCGCGCCGCCGGACAAAGCCGAAGCCGTAGGGCGGACACGGCCCGCCATCGTCGTGTCGCGAGAGGGCTGGCGGGCGGTGCCCGCCCTGCGAATGGGGACGCGAAAAGATGCAGGAGCGCACCCTGTACGCGATGCTCTCCGTCACGTAACGAATGGCATCGTGCACAGGGTGCGCTCCTATACGAGCTATTCGGTGACGGCTGGCGCGAGCGTCACGTCGCCGAACCAGGCCTGCACGTGGCCGCCGGTGTTGTCGGTGTCGGCGGAGAGTGCGATGCCGGTGATGCGCGGCACGGGGCGGCCGAACGCGGCGAGGAAGTCGGCGGCAAGGTCGCGCTCCTGCACTTGCCAACTGCCGGCGTGGGCGTTGCCGCTCTGCAGGACGATGGTACGCACCTGCGGCGAATACGGGCTGGAGGCGATGGTGCCGATCGGGTGGCGGTTGTCCCACACGTAGCACAGCGCCGCGGTGGGCATCGCGTGACCGAGGGTGCGGCTGGCCAGTTTCAGTTTCATGCGCTGCAGCCAGGACAGGCTGGAATGCGGCACGTCGAAGAACACGTAGACGCGCGCGGCGAAATCGTCGCCCTTCTTCCTGGCGAGATTCGCCGCGGCCACGCTGTGGTCGACCTTCCAGCGCCAGCCGAGCGTGGTCGTGGCGGGCAGGTCGAGCACGTGGGCGACGGCGCCAGCGGCATGGTCGGCGTCGATGTGAAACACGGTGCCGCCGCCATCGAGCACCAGCGTCATGCGCGCCGCCGGACGATGCCTCGACACGGCATAAACCTTCCAGCCTTCCGGCAGCGCACTGCCCGGCGCCGTGTCGGAGAAGCGCAGCGTGATCGGCGCCGCAGCCGTCGCGGCCCACGCGGCCGGCGCGAGCGCGAGCAGCAGGATCATCACTCGCCGCAGTCGTCGCGAGCCTTGCCCGCAGCCGCGCACGATGCGTCCGACCGGGCGGCGGGGTGCGGAGAGTTTCGCCATGGGGACAGCCGGTGAAGAAGCGTGCGGGGAGCATACCGGCATCGCGTGCGGCGAGCCTGGAGAGCGGCGCACGACGCGGCCGACGCGCATCTCGCACTGCCGCATCCCCGACACCGCGAAAAAAATATCGCGCGCGAGCCGCAACAGTTGCGCCAAACCCCTAAAATTTCGCTACATTGTGCGGGCCGCAAGGCCTCCGAGCCCAGAAAGCCGGGGTTCCCTACTATCGAGATCAACTAATGGCTACCAAAACCACTGCCAAGAAAGCTCCCGCCAAGGCTGCCAAGCCTGCCGCCGCCAAGTCCGCCGCGCCGGTCAAGCCGCTGAGCGAGAGCCTGTCGAAGTCCGGGCTGATTGCCCACATCGCCGCCCAGGCCAACGTCGAAGCGAAGGCGGTCAAGGCCGTGCTCGCCGGCCTGGAGTCGGCCGTGCTCGCCTCGGTGCACAAGAAGGGCGTGGGTCAGTTCACCCTGCCGGGCCTGTTCAAGATCAACGCCGTGAAGGTTGCCGCCAAGCCGAAGCGCAAGGGCAAGAACCCGTTCACCGGCGAGGAGCAGGTGTTTGCCGCCAAGCCCGCCACGGTGAAGGTGAAGGTGCGCCCGCTGAAGAAGTTGAAAGACGCCGCGCTCTGATCTGCGCGCCTTGATCAACCTGCGTTGATCAACAACGTCTGATTCACCCGCACGCCGCCGCCCGGCATTCCACCGGGCGGCGGCGTCGCGTTTGCGGTGCGGCGCGCCGCATCGGTGAACCGCGGACGACGCGCAGTGGGGGAAATAGACCGGTACCGGCTTGTTGACTAGTATCGGGATTCCCCTCCCCCACGTGATGGATTGCCCGTGAAGCGACTGATCCTCTCCGCGCTCATCATCGGCGCCTGTGCCGGCGCACAGGCTGCCGATGTCCCCACCTTCAGCACGCAGCGACTTTCCGACGAGGTCAAGACGCTCTCATCGGACGCCTTCGAGGGCCGCGGCCCGGCCACGCCGGCGGAGACGCGCACGATCGACTACGTGGTCGAGCAGATGAAGGCCGCCGGCCTGCAGCCGGGCGGCGACCTCAAGGACGGCAAGCGGCTGTGGACGCAGGCGGTGCCGCTGCTGCGCACCGAGATCATCGGCAAGCCCGAGCTCAGCCTGACCCTGGGCGACAAGAGCGAGCCGCTCACCCAGGGCGAGCAGATCGCCATCCGCGCACCGATGAACGGCGCCAGCGCGATCGACATCAGCCATGCGCCGCTGGTCTTCGTCGGCTACGGCGTGAAGGCGCCGGAGCGCAACTGGGACGACTTCAAGGGCGTCGACCTGCACGGCAAGATCGCCGTGGTGCTGGTCAACGATCCGGATTTCGAAACCGGCAAGGGCGACTTCGGCGGCAAGGCGATGACCTACTACGGCCGCTGGACCTACAAGTACGAGGAGGCCGCGCGCCAGGGCGCACTGGGCCTGCTGGTGATCCACGAGACCGCACCGGCGTCCTACGGCTGGGCCACGGTGAAGAACTCCAACACCAACACCATGTTCGACATCGTGCGCGACAAGCCGGGCGACTCGCACGTGCCGCTGGAGGGCTGGATCCAGCGCGACCTGGCAGTGCAGCTGTTCAAGCATGCGGGGCTCGATTTCGACAGCGCCAAGAAGCTCGCGCAGACGCGCGCGTTCAAGCCGATCGCGCTGAAGGGCGAAAACCTGTCGGCCAACTTCAAGGTCGACAAGAGCGTGATCACCTCGCACAACATCGTCGGCCGCGTGATCGGCTCCAAACACCCCGACCAGACGGTGATCTACAGCGCGCACTGGGATCACCTGGGCGTCGGCCTGCCCGATGCCACCGGCGACCGCATCTACAACGGCGCGGTGGACAATGCCACCGGCACCGCGGCGCTGATCGAGATGGGCCGCGCCTTCGCGCATGCGCCGCAACCGGAGCGCAGCGTGGTATTCCTCAACGTCACCGCCGAAGAGAAGGGCCTGCTCGGCTCGGAGTATTACGCCAGCCACCCGCTGTACCCGCTCGCCACCACCGCTGGCGTCATCAACATGGACGCGCTCGACCCGCACGGCCCCACCCGCAACTTCACCATCTCCGGCAACGCCAAGCTAGGTTTGCTGGATGATCTGATCGCCGACGCGAAGCCGTTCGGCATGGTCTACACGCCGGACTCCCATCCGGAAGCGGGCTACTTCTTCCGCTCCGATCACTTCTCCTTCGCCAAGCGCGGCGTGCCGGCGGTCTCGTTCGGCTCGGGCAACGACCGCATCGACGGCGGCGTGAAGGCGGGCGAGGCCGCGGGCAAGGAATACACCGCCAAGCACTACCACCAGCCCTCCGACGAGTGGCAGGCGAGCTGGCCGTTCACCGGCATGGCGCGCGACCTGCAACTGCTCTACACCGTCGGCAACCAGCTGGCGAATTCGGACCAGTGGCCGGGCTGGAGCAAGGACTCTGAGTTCCGCGCCGCGCGCGAGGCTACCGCCGACCAGCGCAAGTAGGGCGCCACGAACAAACGTGATGCGCAACGCCCTCGTAGGGCGGGCACTGCCCGCCGCTCCTGGTCACGGTGCCACGAAGAGCCGGCGGGCAGTGCCCGCCCTACGTCCCCCATCCACGGACACGCGTGACGCGACGCACCCTCGTAGGAGCGCACCCTGTGCGCGATGCTCTTCCGTCACGTGACGAAGAGCATCGCGCACAGGGTGCGCTCCTGCCAAGAGGTGTGGTTCTTTTGCGCGAAGGGCCGCAGGCGACGCCAGGACCGCGCCATCAAACCAGTTGCGCGAACCACGCGCCGTGACCAGGCAATTGCAGCTTGCCGTCCTGCATCGTGCCGGCTTGCAGACCGTTGCCGTCGAGCGCGACGGGGGTGCCCGGCAGGGTCGGCAACGTCACCTCGATGGCTGACGTGCCGAGGTTGAACACCACCAGCAACGCCTCGCCCTGCAGTCGTCGGGTGAAGGCGAGGATCGGCTCGGGCGTGTCCAGGAATTCGATGTCGCCCCAGCGCAGCGCCGGGTGGGCCTGGCGCCAGCGCATGAAAGTGCGGAAGCCGTTGAGCACGGACTGCGGATTGCCCTGCTGTTGCGCCACCGCGCGGGCGCGGTGTTCCTCGGGCACGGGCAGCCAGGGCATGCCGTGGCTGAAGCCGGCTTGCGCGTCCTCGTCGCTCCACGGCATGGGCGTGCGGCAACCGTCGCGACCCTTGAACTGCGGCCAGAACGCGATGCCGTACGGATCGCGCAATGATTCGTAGGGCACGTCGGCCTCGGTCAGGCCCAGCTCCTCGCCCTGGTAGATGCACACCGAGCCGCGCAGCGAGCAGACGATCGCGGTGAACAGGTTGGCCAGTTGCGCCGAGGCATCGCCGTTGCCCCAGCGGCTGAGCACGCGCTCCACGTCGTGGTTGGAGATCGCCCAGCACGGCCAGCCTTCGGTCATCTGCGCTTCGAGCTGGCGCACCGTGCCGCGGATGTGCGCGGCACTGCAGTCCTCGGTGAGCAGCTCGAAGCTGTAGCCCATGTGCAGGCGACCGTGCATGGTGTACTCGGCCATCGTGGCCAGCGAATCCTCCGAGGAGATTTCGCCCAGCGCGGCCACGTCGGCATAGCCATCCATCAGCGCGCGCAGCTCGGCGAGGAAACCCAGGTTCTCCGGCTGCGTGTTGTTGTAGTAGTGGTACTGGAACGCGTACGGGTTGGCCGGGCTGAAGCCGCGGCCCACGCGCTGCTCGCTCGGCTTGGGCGGGTTGTCGCGCAGCTGGCGGTCGTGGAAGCAGAAGTTGATCGCGTCCAGGCGCACTCCGTCCACGCCCTTGTCCAGCCAGAAGCGCACGTTGTCCAGCGTGGCTGCACGCACCTCGGGGTTGTAGAAATTCAGGTCCGGCTGCGAAGCAAGGAAGTTGTGCAGGTAGTACTGGCCGCGGCGCGGCTCCCACTGCCACGCGCTGCCGCCGAACAGCGACAGCCAGTTGTTCGGCGGCGTGCCGTCGGGCCGCGCGTCGGCCCACACGTACCAGTCGGCCTTCGGGTTGTCGCGGCTCTGCCGGCTCTCGCGGAACCATGCGTGCTCGGCCGAGGTGTGGCTGAGCACCTGGTCGATCATCACCTTCAAGCCGAGCCCGTGCGCCTTGTGCAGCAGGCGGTCGAAATCCTCCAGCGTGCCGAACAGCGGATCGACCTCGCGGTAGTCGGCGATGTCGTAGCCGAAATCCGCCATCGGCGACTTGAAGAACGGTGCCACCCAGATCGCGTCCACGCCCAGCTCGGCCACGTAGTCGAGCCGCTCGACGATGCCGGGCAGGTCGCCCACCCCGTCGCCGTCGGTGTCGAGGAAGCTGCGCGGGTAGATCTGGTAGATGATGGCGCCACGCCACCACGGGGCATTGCTCATTCGCCTGTCCATGCCGTTGCCGCCCGGGGCTGCAGGACACGCCGCACGGCGAGCCTGTCAGGGGTTGGCAGGCAGCTTAGCGGCTGCGGACGAACCCGCCGCGATCGTGCATACGTATTCATGGATCGCCGCTGCCGCTGCGCAACATCGCGCACGACTTTGCATTTGGACGTCCAAACAAAAGTCCGCCGCAACCGGCGCAGGCCGCGCCAGCGCTGCATCCGCACGACCACGTCGCCACTGCGCAGCGTTTCGCGTCGAGCCCGCGCGCCAGCGCTGCACGCCGCGCCGCGCGCAGCTTTGCGACGCGGCGCAACAGAATGAATACGTATGCATGAACGGCTCGCCCCGACGCAGCCGTCCTAACATCGGCCTCACGGATTCGGCCGCCGCGCGCTCGACGGCGGTCGACCACAACTTCCGAACACCATAACGCTCGTCACAAGACCCGCAGTACTACCCTGGGAGGGGACAACGGTGATACTCAAACACAACGTGCTGGCCTTGGCGCTGGCGTCGGTCGGTTTCTGCGCATTCATCCCCGCCCACGCGGCCACCCCGCTGGCCGGCAGCGCGACTGCCGCACAGGACACTCAAAGCCAGGACGCCCAGACCCAGGATGCGACCACGGCCGATACCAAGGCCGACAAGGATCGCCGCCGATCCGCCAAGGACAACGCCAAGCAGTTGCAGGCGGTCGAGGTGAAGGGTTTCATCAGCAGCATCGAGAACTCCACCGCGCTCAAGCGCAACGCCAGTACCATCGTCGAGGCGGTGTCCGCCGAGCAGGTCGGCAAGCTGCCGGGCGTGTCCATCGCCGATGCGCTGGGACGCCTGCCCGGCCTCGCCGTGCAGACCGTCAGCGGCCGTCCGCAGGTGCTGACCATCCACGGCCTTGGCCCGGACTTCTCCACCGCGCTGATCAACGGCGGCCAGCAGGTATCCACTTCCAACAACCGCGACGTGCAGTTCGATCAGTACCCGTCGAGCTGGTTCGACAACGTGGTGGTGCACCTGTCGCCTTCGGCCAACCTGATCGGCCAGGGCCTCACCGGTACGGTGGACATGCACACCATCCGCCCGCTGGACAAGAACGGGCCGGAGGCGGCGATCAATGCGCGCTACATCTGGAACGGCATGTCGCAGCTGGCCGACGGCCCCGGCGTGAGCAACAAGGGCCACAACGTCAACGGCGTGTGGGTGCACCAGTTCGCCGACAACACCATCGGCGTGACGCTGGGCGTGGACCTGGAAGACAGCCCGTCGCAGATCATGCACCAGCAGCCGTGGGGCTACCCCACCGACGCCAACGGCAACTACGTGATCGGCGGCTCGAAGAACTACGGCATCACCGACTCGATGAAGCGCAACGGCCTGCTCGCCACCGTGCAGTGGCGGCCGAACGAGCACTACACCGGCACCGTCGACCTGACCTTCGACGACTTCAAGGAGGTGCAGCAGGCCAAGGGCATGGAGTTCCCGCTGTTCTGGAGCTCCGCGCAATTGCAGCCGGGCGGCACAGTGCAGGACGGCTTCATCACCAGCGCGGCGTACACCAACGTCAAGCCGGTGATCCGCAACGACTACAACCGCACCAAGGCGCGGGTCTACAACTTCAACTGGGACAACCAGTTCACCATCGACGAGAACTGGTCGATCGACGCCGACGTCAACTACTCGCGCGCCACCCGCGACGACATCAACCTGGAGAGCTATTCCGGCACCGGCTTCGGCGCGGCCAACGGCGCGCTCGACACGATTGGCTTCAACCAGATCGACAGCGGCCTGTTCTATTTCTTCCCGACGCTCGACTACACCCAGGGCGTGGTGCTGACCGATCCGCAAGGATGGGGCGGCGGCAACGACGTGGTGCAGGCCGGCTTCATCAACGCGCCGCATACCGTCGACTACCTCGCCAACCTGCGCCTCGCCGCACAGCGCAGCTTCGCCAGCGGCCCGATCGCCAGCGTGGAATTCGGCGTGGCGCACAGCACGCGCAACAAGACCTACCACATCGACCAGAGCTTCCTGACCCTGGGCGGCGGTACCATCAGCGGCGGCACCGCGGTCACCACTGCGCCGTTCAGCGGCACGCCGTGCAGCCCGCTGGCATGGATGGGCGTGGCCTCGCAGCTCTGCTACAACCCGTTCAACCTGCTCGACAGCGGCACCCTGCAGAGCGTGCCGACCTTCGGCTCGTCGCTGAACCTGCCGCCGGACTGGGAAGTGCGCGAGAAAACGTTCACCCCGTTCGTGCAGTTCAACCTGGACACCTACCTGGGCGACGTTGGCCTGCGCGGCAACTTCGGCGTGCAAGCCTCGCACACCTCGCAGCGCGCCACCGGCGAACGTGTGGCGCCGGGCAGTGCGGTCACCGGCAACGCGATCACGCTGATCCCGGTGGTGGGCAGCACCAGCTTCAACAAGTTCCTGCCCAGCGCCAACCTGATCTTCGCCCTCAGCGCCAGCGACGACCTGCGCGTCAGCGCCGCACGCACCATGGCCCGCCCGCGCATGGACCAGATGAACGCCAGCATGAAGGTGAGCGGCAACATCACGCACCTGCAGAACACTGACCCGAACCAGGCCTACTTCAGCTCTGAAGGCGGCAACGCCAAGCTCAAGCCGACCATGGCCGACAACTACAACGTCAGCTACGAGCACTACTTCTCCGGCGGCAACAGCTACGAGTGCAGCTCCGCCGACCAGAAGAACTCCGACCTGTGCCGCGGCAGCGGCGGCTACGTCGCCTTGTCGGGCTACTTCATCAAGCTGAAGGATTACATCAACCCGAACGCGGCCTACCTGTACGACTTCAGCTCGTTCCTGCCGTTCGGCCTGACGCCGGATCAGCTGAGCCAGCTGGGCACCACGCTGGGCACCGTCTCGGGCCCGACCAACGACGGTCGCGGCTACGTGAAGGGCGCGCAGCTCACGCTGAACCTGCCGTTCAACCTGATCGCCCAGCCGCTGAACGGCTTCGGCGTGATCGTCACCGGCAACCGCACCAAGAGTTCACTGGTGTACCCGGGCAACAGCAACCCGATCACCGTGCCGGGCCTGTCCAAGTGGGTCGCCAACGGCACCTTGTACTACCAGCACGAGGGCTTCGAGGCGCGCATCAGCGACAGCTACCGCTCCAGCTTCCTGGGCCGCGTGTCGGGCATCAGCGCCAGCCGCATCGAGCAGACCATCCAGGGCGGCAGCACCTACGACGCCCAGGTCAGCTACAGCTTCGACTCCGGCTCGCTGAAAGGGCTGACCCTGATCGCGCAGGGCTCCAACCTGTCCAACAAGACCTTCACCACGTTCCAGAACAACGACCCGCGCCAGGTGCTGACCTGGGAACGCTACGGCCGCATGTACGAACTGGGGATTTCCTACAAGTTCCAGTAAGACGAGCAGCACACCTGCTCCCCTGCGGGCCCCGTTGCGCAACATCAACGGGGCCCTTTTTTTGACAGTCGCGGCGGCGCGGGTTACTCAGAGGCCGGACGCGAGCGGGGAAACGGCAACGGCATGAACGCAGCACCCATCCAACGCGTGGTGATCGTCGGCGGCGGCACGGCCGGCTGGATGACGGCCGCCCTGCTCGCCCGGGCGCTCGGCAAGGCGGTGCAGATCCGCCTGATCGAGTCGGACGAGATCGGCATCGTCGGCGTGGGCGAGGCCACCATCCCGCAGATCCGCCACATCAATGCGTTCCTCGGCATCGACGAGGACGACATGCTCAAGGCCACCCACGGCACGTTCAAGCTGGGTGTGCAGTTGAACAACTTCGGCCGGCTCGGCGATTCCTACCTGCACGCCTTCAGCGACATCGGCCTGCCGCTGGGCCTGATCGGCTTCCACCATTACTGGCTGCGGCATCGCCGGCAGCATCCCGACAGCGACTTGTGGGCGTACTCGCTCAACACCCGGGCGGCGAACGAGCACCGCTTCGCGCGCATGGAGAAAGTCGGCGACACGCCGCTGGGCGGCATCAAGTACGCCTACCACTTCGACGCGGGCCTGTACGGCCAGTACCTGCGCAAGCGCTGCGACCCCGCGGTGGTCACGCGCATCGAGGGCAAGGTGGTCGAGGTGAAGCTGCGCGAGGGCGACGGCTTCATCGAATCGGTAAGGCTGGCCAGCGGCGAGGTCGTCGAAGGCGACCTGTTCGTCGACTGCTCGGGCTTCCGCGGCCTGCTGATCGAAGGCGCGCTGCACACCGGCTACGAAAGCTGGCAGCACTGGCTGCCGTGCGACCGCGCGATGGCCGTGGCCTGCGCGCGCAGCGAACCGCTGTGGCCGTACACCCGCGCCACCGCGCGCAACGTCGGCTGGCAATGGCGCGTGCCGTTGCAACACCGCACCGGCAACGGCCTGGTCTACGCCAGTGCGCACCTGAGCGACGACGAGGCCACCGCGACGCTGCTGGCGAACCTCGACGGCGAGGCGATCGGCGAGCCGCGCCCGCTGCGCTTCACCACCGGCATGCGGCGCAATGCCTGGCAACGCAACTGCGTGGCGCTGGGCCTCGCGGCCGGTTTCATGGAGCCGCTGGAATCGACCAGCATCCACCTGATCCAGTCCGGCATCAGCCGGCTGCTGGCAATGTTCCCCGACCGCCGATGCGATCCGGTGCTGGTCGACGAGTACAACCGCCAGACCCGCTTCGAATACGAAAGCATCCGCGATTTCCTGATCCTGCACTACAAGGCCACCGAGCGCGACGACACGCCGTTCTGGCGCCAGTGCGGCAGCATGGACATCCCGCCCGGGCTGGCCCGCAAGCTCGCCTTGTTCCGCAGTCACGGCCAGATCTTCCGCGAGCGCGAGGAGCTGTTCACCGAGGTCGCCTGGCTGCAGGTGATGATCGGCCAGCGCATCGAGCCGCAGGCGTACCACCCGCTCGCCGATACGCTGGACACCGCGCAACTGGATGGCTTCCTCGGCGACATCCGCACCCTGGTCGGCCGCGCCGCCGCCAGCATGCCCGACCACACCCGCTTCGTCGCCGACCACTGCCGCGTCGCCCCCTAGAAGGAGACCTCGCCATGCCTCGATCACGCCTCGCCCTGCTCGCCTTGCTCGCCCTGCTCATCGCCGGCCCGGTGGCTGCGGCCACGAAACCGGCGCCGGCCGAGTCAAAGCCGGCCGCCTCCGGCGTGTGGTACGAGATCTTCGTGCGCAGCTGGGTCGACACCAACGGCGACGGCATCGGCGACTTGAACGGCGTCACCGCGAAACTCGATTACCTGCAATCGCTGGGCGTCAGCGGCATCTGGCTGATGCCGATCAATCCCTCGCCCAGCTACCACGGCTACGACGTCACCGACTACCGCGGCATCAACCCCGAGTACGGCACCCTGGCCGACTTCGACCGCCTGCTGGCCGAGGCGCACAAGCGCGGCATCAGGATCATCATGGACCTGGTGATCAACCACAGCAGCAGCGAGCACCCGTGGTTCAAGGCGGCGCGCGATCCGGCCAGCCCGTATCACGACTGGTACCAGTGGTCGAACAAGCACACCAACCTGGACGCGATCAGCGCCACCGGCTCGCCGGCGTGGCACGCGCTGGGCAAGCAGCACTACCTCGGCATCTTCGTCGCCGAGATGCCGGACCTGAACTTCGACAACCCGGCCGTACGCAAGGAGATGATCGACATCGGCCGGTTCTGGTTGAAGCGCGGCGTCGACGGTTTCCGCCTCGACGCGGCCCAGCACGTCTATTACGACTTCGAGGACCAGCGCCACGACCCGCAGATCCTGGCGAAGAACCTCGCCTGGTGGAGCGAGTTCCGCCACGGCATCGACAGCGTCTATCCGCAGGCCTACGTGGTCGGCGAAGTCACCCGCGACACCGAGGCCGAACTGGCGCCATGGTTCAAGCCGCTCAGCGGCGTGTTCAACTTCCCGCTGGCCGTGCAGCTGATCGAAAGCGCCCGCAGCGGCCAGGCGGGTAAGCTGCCCACGCTGCTCGACGGCACCACGCAGGCCTATCACGCGGTGACCGGCAAGTACGGCGTGGACGTGCCGTTCCTGTCCAACCACGACCAGGAACGGGTGATGAGCCAGCTGCGCGACCACCCGCAGCAGATGCGCATCGCCGCCGCGATGCTGCTCACGCTGCCCGGCGAGCCGTTCATCTACTACGGCGAAGAACTGGGCATGCGCGGCAAGAAACCCGATCCCGACCTGCGCGAGCCGATGCGCTGGTACCGCAACCCGCAGGGCACCGACGAAACGCACTGGAAGGCCTTCAGCGCCGGCGATGGCGAGGACATCACCGTGCAGGCGCAGCAGGACGATCCACACTCCCTGCTGGCGCGCTACCGCGAACTGATCGGCTGGCGCCGCCACATCAGCGAACTGCGTGACGGCGCGTTGACCACGCGCGACGTGGGCAATCCGCAAATGGTCGCGTGGGAACTGCGCGATGCGCACGGCGCGGTGCTGGTGGTGCACAACCTGTCCGGCAGCGCGCGAACCGTCCGGCTCGCTGCGCACGACCTGCAACGCTATGCCGGCGTGCGCGCCCGTACCGAGGACGCGACTACGCTGGCGCAAGGTGTGCTGCACCTGCCGGCGTACGGCTCGGCGGTGCTGCAACCGGCATCGGCCAGCACCAAGTGAATCGCGAGAGCCGCCACCACGGCAGGAGCCCGCTCGCGGGCGATGCTCTGGCCTTGCCGGAGCCCGAACCCGCCATCCTGAGCTTGTCGAAGGACCGAATCCCGAATTCCGGCCCAAGAGCATCGCGCGCGAGCGGGCTCCTGCGGAAGGGACATGGCTCCCACTCGAACGCAAGCCAGCACCGACCCCACTGCGGAGCCCACTCATGACCCGATCGTCCGCCCTGCTCGCCGGCATCTTCGCCACGATGCTCGCGTTCGCCCCAGCCGTCCCGGCCATGGCCAAGGCACCCACCACCTCCTCGACAACGAGTGAGCGCATCGACATCCCCACCGACACCGGCAGTGTGCGCATCACCCTGCCCGCCGCCAACATCGTGCGCCTGAGCGCCATCGTCGACGGCAAGTCGCCCGCACGTTCGATGGTGATCGACCCCGCGCTCGCATCCACGCCGGCCGGCGCCGGCGCAGCGACCACGGCGCTCACGCTCGACTCCCCGCAGGTGCACGTGCGCTACGACCGCGCCGCGCGCAGCCTGTCCATCGCCGACGCGCAGGACCACGTGCTGCTGCACATCGCCGACGTCAGCGCGCTGGCGCACGGCAAGCTCAGCCTCGGCCACGCGGCCGGCGATCCGATGTACGGCGTCAGCGGCTACGACGCTTTCGAAAAGGACGTCAGCGCCGGCATGCTGCGCCGGGGCAAGCTCGAGGCCAAGGCTGGCGAACAGGGTTGGGCCGGCGCGCCGCTGGCGTGGAGCACCGCCGGCTACGCGGTACTCGCCGACATCGAGGGCGGCCACTTCACCCTGGCGCCCGAGCGCATCGACATCGCCGGCCCGGCAGCGACGCCGCTGGACGTCTACGTGATCGTCGGCGCACCCAAGGCGATCTTCGCCGCGGTCGCCGACCTGAGCGGCCACACGCCGCTGTTCCCGAAATGGGCGATGGGCTTCACCAACAGCCAGTGGGGCATCGACCAGAAGGAGCTGCTGCAGATCGTCGACACCTACCGCGCCAGGCACATCCCGATCGACAACTTCACCCTCGACTTCGACTGGAAGGCGTGGGGCGAGGACCACTACGGCGAGTTCCGCTGGAACCCGGCCAAGTTCCCCGACGGCCCCGGCGGTGCGCTGGCGAAACAGTTGCACGCGCGTGGCATCCAGCTCACCGGCATCATGAAGCCGCGCCTCCATGTCGACACGGTGGAGGGACGTTACGCGACGGAGCACGATTTCTGGGTGCCCGGCGAAAAGGTCAGCGAGGACTACTTCTCGCACAAGCCGGTGAAGAACATCGATTTCGACATTCCCGCCGCGCGCACCTGGTTCGCCGGCCTGGCGATGAAGTACGGCTTCGACCAGGGCATCGTCGGCTGGTGGAACGACGAGGCCGACACCACCGGCAGCGACACCGAGTTCATGAACATGCAGCGCGCGCTGTACGAAGCACAGCGCGCGCAGAGCAAGCTGCGCGTGTGGTCGGTCAACCGCAACTTCTGGCTCGGCTCGCAGCGCTACGCCTACGGCCTGTGGTCCGGCGACATCGACACCGGCTTCGCCAGCATGGCCGGCCAGCGCGCGCGCATGCTCAGCGCGATCAACGTGGGCGCGATGCAGTGGGGCATGGACGGCGGCGGCTTCCGCAACGGCACGCCGACGCCGGAGAACTACGCGCGCTGGATCCAGTTCGGCGCGTTCACGCCGATCTTCCGCGTGCATGGCGTGGTCGACGAGAAGCGCCAGCCGTGGGTCTATGGCCCGACCGCGGAGAAGGCCGCCACCGCGGCGATCCGCCTGCGCTACGCGCTGATCCCCTACATCTACAGCTACGAGTACGCCCGCCATGTCGACGGCGTCGGCCTGGTACGTCCGCTGCTGTTCGACTGGCCGCACGATCCGAAGGTCGCCAACGACGTCGACAGCTGGCTGTTCGGCGATTACCTGCTGGTCTCGCCGGTGGTGCAACAAGGCCAGACCGATAAGACCATCTACCTGCCCGCCGGCACGTGGACCGACTGGTTCAGCGGCAAATCGTACGCGGGTGGCCAGACCATCACGCTGGCGATCGACAGCACCCATTGGAGCGACATCCCGCTGTTCGTGCGCGCGGGCGCCATCATCCCGATGCAGCCAGTGATGGATTACGTCGGCCAGAAACCCGTCACCGAAATCTCGATCGACGCCTTCCCCGCCGACCAGCGCACGAGCTTCGACTACTACGACGACGACGGCAGTACCTACGCCTACGAACACGGCGCGTATTTCCGCCAGCCACTGTCGCTGCAGCAACACGGCGACACCGTGACCTTCCAGACCAGCAAACCCGAAGGCAGCTTCCACCCCGCCCTGCGCACCTGGCTGTTGAAGATCCACGGGCATGCCGCGCGGAGCGTCAGCGTTGACGGCAAACCGCTGCCTGTGCAAGCCGACACGGCCAGCCTGCAACGCTTTGCCACTGCCGGCTGGGCCAGCGGCCACGACCGCTTTGGCCCGGTGACGTGGGTGCGCCTGCCCGCCGGCAAGGCGGTGACGATGACGTTGCGCAGCGAGAGGTAACCGAGCGCACTTTCTCGTGGCGCATGTCCGTACCCGAGGATGGTGCGAGGATGCCTTGTGCGTACGAAATGAATCGCCAGACCGCCTCGTCCATCAGCCGTGGTCTGCTTGACGCATAGTCGTCGAAAGCCGAGCATCCGGCGCATATGTCCGCGCCTCGGAGGCATTGAGTATCAGCGCTCGCATGAATGACTTGGCGGCTCCAAAATCGAAACGGGCAGACGGACAAATCACCGGTTTGGCCGGCGAGCTGTTTGTCGCGGCCGAGCTTCTGAAGCGTGGCATTCAAACGTCCATCACCTTTGGCAACGCCAAAGCAATCGACCTTCTTGCGCACAACCCGGAGACGGGACGCAATTTCACGATCCAGGTCAAAGCAATTCGCAAGAAGAACGTCTTTCCCATTGCGCATCACAAGATCCATCCCGCCCACGTCTACGTTTTCGTTGTACTCAACCAGCCCGACGAGGCCGTTCAGTACTTCATCGTGCCTGGCACCACGCTCGCCGAGGAACCAGAGCGTTTCACTCATTGGTTCCTTGATCCAAAGTTTCCGGGTTTCAACTGGCGCATCCTGCAAGAACAAGGCTTTGAGAATGCGTGGCAGCTCTTCACGGAGCGTTAGTCGCGTGTTCAAGGCAAACAGCCACGTCGCTGCTCGACTTCAGCGCCGACCTGTGGGAAGGCGGATTCAATTTTGACCGTCGCGAGTCTGATTGTGACAACCTGGAGAGTGTTTCGCGGCCTGGTCTGCCTCTCGTTTGCCATGCTGCTTGCCGGAGGGGCAGGTCTCACGGTCTGGCATTTTTCCCAGGGCAGCGCGCCGTTGTCGAATGCGATGTACAGCTTGGCGGCGCTGGTGTTTGCGGCTTGGCTTGCGTGGTTTGCCGTTCATGACTCGGCGCTCGGCAGACGCGTGTTGGCGGCATGCGGTGACGCCTTCCGCTTCTACTTCGGCTGCACCGTCATGCTCGGTCTTTCCCTCTTTGCCGGCTATCTCTGCGTACACGGCTTTCTGACGGGCCAGGCGCCAACGATCAGTCGCTACAGTTTTCGCTGGTTCAGTCGCGCGGAACATCCGGACATGTTCTGGGTATCCATCATCTTCCATGCGTCGCTCGGCGCCGCACTTCTGCTTTCCACTCTGCTGGGCGTGCATTACAGGTACAAGCGCAGCGGCAGATCGGAAACTCTCGACCCGCCGATGTGAATCATCCCGTCGAAACGGATGCTTGCCCAGGCATCCCGGAACCCGTGCGCAAATCACCAACCCGGCACCCGCCATGACGTCGAAATCCCCCGCTGCCACCGATTGCTTCATCGTCCTGTACCGCTGGCGCTTGCATGCCGGCGCCGAGGACGCCTTCGTGCAGGGCTGGTCGCGCATTACCGAGTTGCTTCGGTCACGCGGTTCGCTCGGCTCGCGTCTGCATCGTGGTTCCGACGGGTTGTGGTACAGCTATGCGCAGTGGCCGAGCGCAGAAGTGCGCCGCGACATCTTTGCGCTCGGTTCCCTCGACGAGGAAGCCAGTCGCCGGATGAAAGAGGCCATCGCGGAGAGCCTTCCGGAGATCACGCTCGACGCGAGGGCCGACTATCTCGATGCACTGCATCGCGACGACGCCTGAAATAACGCAACGGTCATGGGCGGTCCGCGCACCGGCAGCTTTCCTGCGGACGTGATTCCTGGGGCACTTGTGCGGCGTGTTCGCGCAGCGCGGTGCCGTCATTCCGGCGCAGGCTGCACTGACGGCAGGAAACGAGCCGCAGCCTGCGGCGAACCCGGGGCGGGGCTCGCGGCAGGCCGCGGAGGTTGCGCGACAGACTCAGTGCTGCTGCGCGTCCGCACCGGCGTCGCCGTTGGCTTGCGCGGAGGCGGAGAGGCCGCCGCGGGCCGAGCCGTGGGCGTTGGCGCGGCCGCCGGCGTTGGCCGAGCCGTTGCTCTGGGCGGCCGGGCCGGCGTTGGCGCCGGCATTGCCCTGGGCGGCGCCGGCGCCGGAGACGTCGATCGACGCGTTGCCGGCACGGCGGGCAGCATCCGCTGCCTGCGGCAGCAGGCCCGACGACGGCGGCGTCGAGTCATTCGACGGCTGTTGCGTGCCGTTCGCGGTCGCCGAACCGGTCTGCGCCGCGTTGCCGGCGGCAGCCGCGCCGAGCGCACCATCCGCGCTCACCGACCGGGTGCCGTTGGCGATCGCCTGGCCGGCGGTATCCAGGCCCGCGCTGGCCGCGGCCTCGGCGTTTGCCGGGGCGCTCTGCACGCGATCCAGCGCGTTGCGGGTTCCGCGTTTGGCCGTCGAGACGGCTGAACGCGCCGTGCCGGTGGCCTGGCCGGCGGCACCGGCCGCGGCCTGACGCGTGCCGGCGGTATCGATGGCGCCGCTCGCGGATGAGCCCAGTTCGCCCGCACCATTCAATGCCGCGTTGGCGTTGCCGGCGGGGTTGGCGGCGGCCGCGCCGGCGAGGTTGCCGGCCACACCCGCGACCGCCTGACCGTTCACCTGGCGCGTGGCCTGCGCAGCGGCGCCGGTGGCCGCATCGGCAGCGGCTGCGGCATGCGGGCTCGGCACGTGACGTTCGGCAGTGCCGGGGTTCACGTCGGGCGCATGGAGGTTGCCCATGCCGCGGGCGGCACCGTCGATGCGGCCACCGATCTGGTCCATGGTGCTCGGCAGGGAGCCACGCAGGCCGCCGCCGATGCTGCCGCCGAGCGCGCCGCCCAGCACCTGGGCATGCACCGGTATCGCCGTGGCGAGCGCGAGCGTGCCGGCGAGCAGGCCGATGGTGAGAGTCTTGTTGATGAGGGTCGTGTTGCACATGGTGAGGACCTCCTGCCAGCGGACGATCCGCGGCTTCCAGGGTCCTGTACGTCCCTGCCGCAGGAATCCTTCCATGCCGGGGGGTGGCGCTTGGGCAACGTTCAGGTTCAGGGCGACAGCAGGCCGTAGCCGTAGCGCGGGTCGCGACCGCCGGCGCCGAGCGGCTGCGCTTCGCCGATGAGTTGCTGCTGCACCTGCGCGGCGGCGCCCGCATGCGGGGCATCGAGCAGTTGCGCGGCCCTGCGCGCCACGATCGGCGCCGCGAACGAGGTGCCGCGCAGCGCATCGCGGCCGCTGCCGATCACGCCGGACGCGCAGAAATCCACCTGCTCGCCGCTGCCGGCTTCGGGCAGCACGCGGTCGCGCGCGTCGACGCCGCTGACGCCGATCACGCCTGGATACGCCGCCGGATACAACGGCGGCGCGGCGGGACCGTCGTTGCCGACCGCGCTGACCAGCACGTGGCCGCGCGCGATCATCGCCTGCACTGCGCGCGCGAGCACCGGGTTGTCCGGGCCAACCAGGCTGATGTTGATCACCGCCACGTGCTCGCGCGCCATCCAGGCAAGCGCGTCCACCAGGTTCGAGGTGGCGCCGCCGACGGCATCGCCGCACCACAGGTCGGCGGCGTACAGCGTGTCCGCGTCGCCGGCGACGAGCCGCGCGGCAACCGCAGTGCCGTGCCGCGACGGGTTGGCCGTGGCGCAGCCGTGCCGCTCGATGCGCGCGTGCGCCAGCGCGGGATCGGCCGGATCGACGCCGCCGTCGATCAGCCCCACGCGTTGCGACGATGCAGCGGACGCTGGCACCGCCGCCGTGGCGCGCGCCTCGTTGCCCTCGCCCGCAGGCAGGTACAGGTGCTGGTAGGTGAACGCCGCGCCCGGCGCGGCCCGCTGCAGCGCACGCAGGGCGCGGGAGGTGCGGCGGTGGCGGGTGTCGCGCAGCACCACGAAGTCCAGCCCCAGCGTGGCATCCGCCGACGTCTCGCTTTCCACCACGAAACCTGCCGCCTGCACGGCATCGCGTTGCGCCGCCGACAGGCCGACGGCGAGGAATTCGCCGCGCAGGATCGGCGCGCCGTGCGGGTCGATGTCGACACGCCGCGGCTCACGGCGCCGCAGCGTGTCGATCTGCACTTTGCGGGTGAGGGCGAGCGGGCCGCGCAGCAGGTCATCGACGCCGTGCAGCGGTGCCGCAGGATCCACGTCGGGCAGACGCACGCCAGGCAGTTGCACGTTCGGCAAGCCCTGCACCGGGCCGGGCACCTGCGCCCGCGCCGGCATCGCGCCGGCCGCGACGATGGCCAGCAGCAAGACGAACAACGCAAAAGGACGGCGCAGGGGCATGGCCAACGGCCTCGGGAGCAAACGGGGCCGGATGCTAGCATGGCCCCGCTTTACGCCCTCGAACCGCGCCGACGCGCACGAGGGATGGAATCCACCCCTCCAGACGTAATGGAAGGTGATGCGTGAATTCGAGCGACGCCGTGCGCGAAGGACTGATCCCGCTGTTGCCGCGTCTGCGCCGGCTGGCGCGGGCGCTGGCCGGTCAGGCCGCCGACGCCGACGACCTGGTGCAGATCGTGCTGGAGCGCGCGCTCGCTCGTGCCGCGCAGTGGCGACCGGATGCCGCACTGGACAAGTGGGTGTTCGCGATCGCACGCAACGCCTGGCGCGACGAACTGCGCGCACGCGGGCGGTCGCAGCACCTGTTCGCGCCGGAGGAAGCCGGCGAGATGGCGGCCGACCGCGCCAGTGCGCAGCCGGCGCAGCAACTTGAATTGGCGATGGCGCTGGCGGCATTGCCGCCGGACCATCGCGAAGTGGTGGCCCTGGTGCTGATCGAGGGCATGTCCTACGGCGAGGCCGCCGAGCTGCTGGAGGTGCCGGTGGGCACCGTCACCAGCCGCCTGGCCCGCGCCCGCACCACCTTGCAGGCCCATCTTGGGAAAGACACATGAAGCCGATCGACGACGACACCTTGCAGGCTTACGTGGACGGCGAACTCGACGCCGATGCCGCCGCGCGCGTCGACGCCGCGCTGGCGCACGACGCCGTGCTGGCCCGCCGCGTGCAGCAGGCACGTGCGCTGCGCACGCAATTGCATGCCGCGTTCGATCCGGTGCTCGACGAACCGGTGCCGGCGCGGCTGTCCGCCCTGCTGCAGCCGCCAGCCACGCCGGCGCGCACCGGCGGGCGGCATGCGCACGCCAGGCATCATCGCCGCGCACCGCGCCGCTGGTACGTGGGCGCTGCGCTGGCCGCGTCGGTGGCCGTGCTGGCGGTGGCCGTGTGGTGGCCGCACGCCGGCGGCGACATGCTGCGCATGCAAGGCGGCCAGTCGTTCGCGGCCGGCCCACTGGAGCGCGCGCTGGATCATGCGCTGGCCAGCGAACCAAATGCCGATGCGGCGGTGGCGATCGGCCTGAGTTTCCGCAGCAACGACGGACACATCTGTCGCAGTTTCGTGCTGCGCCATGCACCGGCGCGCGCCGGCCTCGCCTGCCACAGTGATGGCGGCTGGAACGTGCCCGTGCTCACCGCGGCACCCGCGCCCGGCAACGGCGACGAACTGCGCCAGGCGGGCAGCGGCTTGCCGGACGCGGTGCGCGCCGCAATCGACGCCCGCCTGCGCGGCGAAGTCTTCGATGCGAAACAGGAACGCGCCGCGCGCGACGCCGGCTGGCAGTGAGCGTGAGGCCCGGCGCGCGGTGCCATCACGCAGACTGCGTGCCATCGGCGTTCAACGGTCTTGCATCGCACGCCCGGTCCCGTGCAGGCTAGGCGGCGCCCGACGACTGGTCGGTCGCCATCCTTCAATCCGGGAACGCATGCCATGTTCAGTCACGTGATGGTCGGCTCCAACGACATCGAGCGCGCGAAGCGCTTCTACGACGCCGTGCTGGGCACGCTGGGCGCGGGCGAGCCGCACCGCGACCGCGCCGCCAGCGGCCACCACCGCCTGTTCTATCGCCACGACGGCAACACCTTCTGCGTGAGCGAACCGATCGACGGCGGCGCGGCGACGTTCGCCAACGGCGGCACGATCGGCTTCAGGTGCAACTCGCCCGAACAGGTGCGCGCGTTCCACGACACGGCGGTGGCCCACGGCGGCACCTCGATCGAGCAGCCGCCCGGGCTGCGCGAGACCGGCTTCGGCGCGCTGTACCTGGCCTACGTGCGCGACCCGGACGGCAACAAGTTGTGCGCGAGCCATCGCGTCAAGCGCGACCAATGAGCACGCACTCACGGCAGACGACGGGCTTCGTCATCCGCCAGGCGAGGACATCCGATGCGCAGGAGATCAGCGCGCTGATCTCCGACTGGGCACACCATTACCTTGATGATCCGGCTCCACGGGAAGCCGCGCCTTTCCTGGAATCGCTCACGCCGTCCGCCACGGCGGAACGGATCGATTCGCCGGGCTTTCGCTACTACGTGGCGGAGAATCTGGCGGGCCTTTGCGGCGTGATCGCCCTGCGCGAACGCTCGCATCTCTACCACCTGTTCGTTCGCGAGGATGCACAAGGCCAGGGCGTTGCCCGTGCGCTGTGGGAGCATGCCAAATCCCGCTCGGGCAATACCCGGTTTACCGTCAACTCGGCGCTGCCCGCGGTAGCCGTCTACGAGCGTTTCGGCTTCGTCGCCATGGGCGCCCCGCAGTCGAAGCACGGCGTGTCGTATGTACCCATGGAATACGTGCCCGAAAGCTGACGCCTCGGCGACGGCACGCCACGCCCGATCGAACCTGTCGGCATGCGTGCCGTCGGAAGTTGCCGCGATGGCGACGATCCGCGACGATCTGCTGAACCACGGGATTGCCGCGCAGGCGAAGATCGAGCGCCACCTCGATCACGTTCGACCCGGCACCATGCCATTCGTCCTGCAGGAAACCGCATGAACACGATCGCTCCCGCTTCCGGCCGCCGACGCCGCATCCCCCACCCACGCTGGCTGATCACGGTGATTCGCCACCCCTCAGCGATTCTGCTGCTGGTGCAACTCGCCGGCCTGCTGCTGTATCCGTTCATCGAGCAGACGCACTCGGCGCGCGCGCTGCTCGGTGCGTTCGGCGTGGTGGTGTTGCTGCTGACGATCGCGATGGTGCAGCGCACGCGCGGGCGCGGCTGGGTGAGCCTGGCGATCGCGGTGCCGGCGGTGGTGCTGAACGTGATGGGCCTGACCCTGGACCTGCCGGCGCTGCGACCCTGGTGGGCGGCGCTGGAGGCGCTGTTCTACTTCTACGCGGCCGGCTGCCTGATCGCCTACATGCTGGCCGACCGGCGCGCCACCACCGACGAACTGTTCGCCGCCGGTGCCACCTTCACCCTGCTGGCGTGGGCGTTCACCTTCGTGTTCGTGCTGTGCCAGACCTTGCAGCCGGGCTGCTTCTCCGCGGCGGTGGACCCGCACGCACCGCGCACCTGGACCGAACTGCTGTATTTGAGTTTCGCGCTGATGTCGAGCACCGGCATTGGCGACGTCATCCCGATTACCGTCCACGCGCGCGCGGTGGCGAGCCTGGAGATGTTCGTCGGCGTGATGTATCTCGCGCTGGTGGTGTCGCGGCTGATCGGACTGAGCCTCGCGCCGCCGGAGCCCGGCAGGAAAGCCTGAGCGGCGGCCGGGCGACGCCCGTCGCGACTGAACCGGCCACCCCCGAAATCGTGCTGACTGGACGTCGCGCGCCGACTGCAAGATACTGCGGCGGTCGGTATGTAAACGTTTACATTCCGTGCGTCCCGACCCCAACGGCCCAAGCTCCGCTGACGACGAGGAATCCCCCGATGCGCCTCCCGACCGCCTTTCGCCATGTCCTGCTCGGCCTGTGCGCCAGCGCCCTGCTGGTCGGCTCCGCCGCCGCGGCCACGCCGGCCACCGTGCAGATCCGCGTCGACGCGCAGGCCGCCGGCACGCCGTTCCCGCATTTCTGGGAAACCATGTTCGGCTCCGGCCGCGCCTCGCTGTCGCTGCGCGACGACTACCGCAAGGACCTGGATGCGGTGCGCGAGGCCACCGGCTTCAGCTACATCCGCTTCCACGGCATCTTCGACCACGACGTGGGCATGGTGAACCGCGATCCGGACGGCTCGATCCGCTACAACTTTTCCTACATCGACCAGATCTACGACGGCCTGCTCGAGCACGGCGTGAGGCCCTTCATCGAGCTGGGCTTCATGCCGCCGGCGCTGACCTCCGATCCGAACGAGCTGCAGGAGTTCTGGTACCACCCCAACCGCGCGCCGCCGAAGAGCTACGCCGAATGGGACGCGATGATCACCACCTTCGCCCGCCACCTGATCGCGCGCTACGGCATCGACGAGGTGGCCAGCTGGTACTTCGAGGTGTGGAACGAGCCGAACATCGGCTTCTGGGCCGGCGAACCGAAGCAGTCCACCTACTACACGCTGTATGACCACACCGCGCGCGCGCTGAAGGCAGTGAACCCGCGCCTGCGCGTCGGCGGCCCGGCCACTGCGCAAGGCGCGTGGGCCACCGATTTTCTGGCGCACACGAAGAAGAACAACGTGCCGGTCGATTTCCTCAGCACCCACGTCTACGGCGACGACACCGCGCAGAACGTGTTCCACCGCGACGAGCACATCCCGCGCCGCGACATGGTCTGCCGCACGGTGGACAAGGTGCACAAGGAGATCCTCGCCTCGTCCTACCCGACGATGCCGCTGGTGTTCAGCGAGTACAACGCCAGCTACGCCAACCTGCCCAACGTCACCGACACCGTGTTCATGGGCCCGTGGATGGCCAACACGATCCGCGAGTGCGCCGGCAAGATCCAGATCATGAGCTACTGGTCGTTCTCCGACGTGTTCGAGGAACAGGGCATCGTGCGCAATCCGTTCTACGGCGGCTTCGGCCTGATCGCCGCACGGCGCATCCCCAAGCCCGCGTTCAACGCCTTCGCGATGCTGCACAAGCTGGGCGATCGCCAGTTGAAATCGGATTCCGACTCGGCCCTGGTGACGAAGCGCGCCGACGGCGCCGTGGTGCTGGCACTGTGGAACTACGCCCCGCCGGTGGGCGACACCGCCAGCTATACGCCGGGCAAGCCCACGGGCACGAACAAGCACTTCAGCGTCGACGTGCGGAATCTTGCGGCCGGCGCCCACGCCACCGTGTGGCGGCTGGACGAAAGCCATGGCAACGCGGTGGCCGCGTTCGACCAGATGGGACGCCCCGATTTCCCCAGCCGCGCGCAGATCGCCGCCTTGCGCAAGGCGGGCGAGATGGCGCCGCCGCAGCGCGTCGAAGTTCACGACGGCAAACTGCAGCTCGACATTCCGCCGCAAGGGCTGGTGGTCGTGGAGTTGCGCTGAGTATGGGCTATTGAGCCCCTCTCCCTCCGGCGACTGCAAGGACTCCCCTTGCGGGGGAGAGGGGTTGGGTGAGGGTACGGCGCTGCGACAGACCTCACGCTCCGCCCGCACCCTCATCCGGCGCTACGCGCCACCTTCTCCCAGAGGGAGAAGGGAACAGCGGCGCGATGAATACGTATGCAGCGGCTGGTTGTTGCGGCGCGGCGCTGTCTACCATGATTCGGGCGACGCACGCCGCACGCCTTTCCTGTTTCATGCCTCGGGAGCCGCCATGACCGCCAACCGCACCTGCCTGCCCCGCCTCGGTGCGCGGCCATGTTGAGCGTGCTGCTGACGACGGCAATGGCGGCGACCGGCGCGGCGGCGGCGCCGAACTGGAATCAGGGGCTCGACTGGCACGGCACCCACGTCAGCATCCAGCGCGACGACGACGGCGCCTGGACCCTGGCCTGGCCGTTCGGCCAGCGGGTGATCGCGCCGCAACCGTTCAAGGCCGATACCGCCAGTGCGCTGTTCGACGGCCTCTACGCGATGGCGCAGGACGACCTGCGCCAGGATTCGGTGAGCGCGATCCGCGACGGCGCGTTCGACCATGGCGCGCCGATTCCCTGCCACTGCTTCGAGACCGGCTTGAAGTGGCCGTACGTGTGGACACGCGACCTGTCGTACGCGATCGACCTCGGCCTGTGGCGATTCGACCGCGCGCGCGCGCGCAACGGGCTGGAGTTCAAGCTGTCCGGCGTGCGCGAGGCGTCCGCGCCGCAGGGTCTGTACGTGATGCAGGACACCGGTTCGGGCGGCAGCTGGCCGATCAGCACGGACCGCGTGGTGTGGTTTCTCGCCGCGCGGCACCTGCGGGACGATGCCGCGTTTGCCGACAAGCTGCGCACGGCGCTGCGCGACACCCTGGCGCAGGACCGGCAGTACGCGTTCGACGCGGAGTTCGGCCTGTATCGCGGCGAGACCTCGTTCCTGGACTGGCGCGAACAGACCTATCCGGCGTGGACCGCCAACGAGGTCACCTTCATCGGGCAGTCGTTCGCGCTGTCGACCAACGTGCTGCATTACGAGGCGCTGCAACTGGCTGCCGCGCAGGCCGGCGCCGACCACCAGGCCACCGCCCGCAACACCTACCGCACCCAGGCCGCGGCGCTGAAGCAGGCGATCAACCTGCACTTCTGGCGCGCCGATCGCGGCATGTACATGAGCTACATCGGTGGCGACGGCACGCCGGTGGACAGCTATGACCTGCTCGGCATCTCGCTGGCGATCGTCAGCGGCGTGGCCGACGGCGAGCGCGCGCGGCAGACGCTGGAGAACTACCCCAGCTGGCCGGCCGGCAGCCCGGTGATCTGGCCCGAACGCAGCGACCAGCCGATCTACCACAACCGCGCGATCTGGCCGTTCGTCAGTGCCTACGCGCTGCGCGCCGCGCGCACGGTCAACGACCCGGCACGCATCGCCCACGAAATCGCCTCGGTGATGCGCGGGGCGGCGCTCTACGGCTCCAACATGGAGAACTACGAGTTGCTGACCCAGGGCCAGCACGTGGACGACGGCAAGCTCAGCGGCCCGGTGGTCAACTCGCCGCGCCAGCTGTGGTCGGTAGCGGCCTACCTGGATGTGGTGACCGAAGGTGTGTTCGGCCTGCGGAATGACGGCCAGGTGCAGCCCAAGCTGCCTGTCTCGCTGGTGCCGATGCTGTTCGGCAAGCGCAACGCGATCAGCCTGGACCTGCCCGATCGCGAGATCACACTGCAGTTGCCGGCGAAGCGCGACGGCAATCTGCTGGTCGCCGATCGCATCCGCACGCAAGGAACGCACACCACCGTGACGTTGAAGGCGATCCGGGTCGACGCGCCGCCGCTGCGCATGGATGCCCCGCTGTACGCACCGATCGCGCCGGCCGCGCCGACGCTGACCGCTGACGGCGATCGCTGGGCCGCCAAGGGCGACGGCAAGCTGCAGCTCTACGTCAACGGCCAACGCGCCGGCGTCGTCGATGGCAGCGGCAACCTCGCCCGGACCGCCGGCCTCGCCTGCGTACGCGCCACCCGCGTCGACGCCCAAGGCCTGGAATCCCTGCCCAGCCCGGCGACCTGCGTCGGTCCGGTCGACCAGGCCGGCGGCGACTGGCCGCGCCACTGGACTGCGCCCGCCACCGGCAACTATCGCGTGTGGACGGATTACCGCAACGCCAACGGTCCGATCAACACCGGCGTCACCGCCGCGGTGAAGTGGCTGGTCATCAGCTGCGAGGGCAGCGATGCGCAGCGCGTGCCGCTGGTGATGCCGCACAGCGTGGCCACCCAGCCCTCCACCCATGCCCGCTTCAGTGCCACCGCCAGGGCGCGCTGCACGTTCGCGCTGCAGGACGGTTTCAACATGAGCTACCTGCAGCACTTCGCGCACTACACCGGCGGCGCCGGCGGCATCGACGGGCCGCTGAACCAGGCCGAGGTCGACGCCCTGCACATCGCTCCGCTGGCCAGCGGAGCGACTGCCCCATGAGCAGGAAACCCGAGCTGTCGTTCTGGCAGATCTGGAACATGTGTTTCGGCTTCCTGGGCATCCAGTTCGGCTTCGCATTGCAGAACGCCAACGTCAGTCGGATCTTCCAGACGCTAGGCGCCGAGGTGAACGACATCCCGATCCTGTGGGTGGCCGCGCCGCTCACCGGGCTGATCGTGCAGCCGATCATCGGCCACTACTCCGACCGCACCTGGAACCGGCTCGGCCGTCGACGACCGTATTTCCTGGCCGGCGCGATCCTCGCTTCGCTGGCCCTTGTGGCGATGCCGAACTCGCCCACGCTATGGGTGGCCGCGGGGCTGCTGTGGATCATGGACGCCTCGTTCAACGTGTCGATGGAGCCGTTCCGCGCCTTCGTCGGCGACCAGTTGCCGGAGCACCAGCGCCCGCGCGGGTTCTCCATGCAAAGCGTGTTCATTGGCGTCGGCGCCGTGGTGGCCTCGCTGATGCCGTGGCTGCTGGCCAAGGCCGGCGTCAGCAACGTCGCCCCGAACGGCGGGATCCCGGACACGGTGAAGTATGCGTTCTACGCCGGCGCCGCCTTGCTGATGGGCACGGTGCTGTGGACCGTGGTCTCCACCCGCGAATATCCGCCCGAGCAACTGCACGCGTTCGACAACCACGCCGGTTCGCCACCCGTCGACGCCTCGCGCGCGTGGCGGCCCGGCCTGCTGCTGATCGTCGGCGGCCTGCTGGTGCTGCTGGCCATCCGGCATTTTTCGCTGGAGAAGGAACTCTACGTGCTGGCCGGCGGCCTGCTGGCGTTCGGCGCGCTGTTCGCCTGGCTTGCCTTCAGTCGCAGCCGGGGCATGCTGCGCGAGGTGATGGGCGACTTGTACAGCATGCCCGACGCGATGCGCCGGCTCGCCATCGTGCAATTCTTTTCGTGGTTCGCGCTGTTCGCGATGTGGATCTTCACCACCCCGGCGGTGACGGCAGTGCAGTTCGGCAGCAGCGATCCGCACTCGGTGGCGTACAACACCGGCGCCAACTGGGTCGGCGTGCTGATGGGCGCCTACAACGGCTTTGCCGCGCTGGCCGCGCTCGCAATCCCGCTGCTGGTGCGCCGCGTCGGCCTGCGCTGGAGCCATCTGGTCAATCTGTGGCTGGGCGGCACGGGGCTGCTCTCGTTCCTGTTCATCCGCGACCCGGACTGGCTGCTGCTGTCGATGGTCGGCGTGGGCGTGGCCTGGGCCTCGATCCTGTCGCTGCCCTACGCGATGCTGTCGGACAACCTGCCCGCGGCGAAGATGGGCGTGTACATGGGCATCTTCAATTTCTTCATCGTGATCCCGCAGCTGATGGCCGCCAGCGTGCTCGGCCTGCTGCTGCGCCTGTGTTTCCACGATCAGCCGATCTACGCGCTGGGGCTGGGCGGCGCCAGCCTGTTCGTGGCCGGCCTGTTCACCCTGCGTGTGCGCGAGCCGGCGCGGATCGACGCTTGATCCCGCGGTCGATCAGACGTACTCGACCACTTCCAGCCCGAAGCCGCCCAGGCCCACCAGCTTGCGCGGCGTGCCCAGCACGCGCAGCTGGTGCACGCCGAGGTCGCCGAGGATCTGCGCACCCAGCCCAAGCTGCCGCCATTCCTGTTGCTGCGCATCTTCCGGCGCCTGCGTGCTGGGCTTGCCCTGCAACCGCGCCAGCAAGGCCTCCGGCGTGTCTTCGCCGGAGAGCACCAGCAGCACGCCACGCCCCTCGTCGGCGATGCGGCGCAACGCCGAGGTCACCGTGAGGCCGAGGTCGTCGCGCTTGAGGTGCAGCACGTCGGACAAGGTGTTGCGCACGTGCACGCGCGAGAGCACGGGCGCGCCGTCGTCGACCGTGCCGCGCACCAGCGCGTAATGCAGGCCGCGGCGGATCACGTCGCGATAGGCCACCAGCCGGAACGGGCCGAACTCGGTCTCCACCGCTTCCTCGTGCACGCGCTGCACGGTCTTCTCGGTTTCCAAGCGGTAGCGGATCAGGTCGGCGATCGAGCCGATCTTCAACCCGTGTCTGGCCGCAAAGACTTCCAGTTCGGGGCGGCGCGCCATCGAGCCATCTTCATGCAGCACCTCGATCAGCACCGCCGACGGTTCCAGCCCGGCCAGCGCGGCCAGGTCGCAACCGGCCTCGGTGTGGCCGGCGCGGGTCAGCACGCCGCCCGGCTGCGCGGTGAGCGGGAACACGTGGCCGGGCTGGGCCAGGTCCTGCGGTTTCGCGTCGGACTTCACCGCCACCCGGATCGTGCGCGCGCGATCGTGCGCCGAAATGCCGGTGGTGACGCCCTCGGCCGCCTCGATCGAGACGGTGAAGTTGGTGTGGTAGGCCGAGGTGTTGTCGCTGACCATCGGCTTGAGGCCGAGCTGGCGCGTGCGCTGCTCGGTGAGCGTGAGGCACAGCAGGCCGCGCGCCTCGCGCACCATGAAGTTGACGTCCTCCGGCCGCACCATCTGCGCGGCCATGATCAGGTCGCCTTCGTTCTCGCGGTCCTCGTCGTCGAGGATCACGACCATGCGGCCGGCGCGGATGTCTTCGAGGATTTCGGGGATGGTGTTGAAGGGCATGGTCTTGGAGCCAGGAGTGAGTGGAGAGAAATGAGGAGTTAGAGAAAGCAAAAGCGGGAGCAGAAGCGGAGGGTGTGGGGGAAGCGGAGGCTTGCACCTCTCACTCCTCACTTCTCTCCACTCACTTCTCGCCTTCAGGCAAACCCATGCTGCTTGAGGAAAGCCTCGTCCAGCTTCGGCGCCTCGCCGCTGGAAAGCAGCCGCTCGACATAACGCGCAATCACGTCCACCTCGATGTTCACCGCGTCACCGACGCGGCGCGCGTGGAACGCGGTGTGCTCGATGGTGTGCGGGATCAGGTTGACGCCGAAGCGATGGCCGGCGACTTCGTTGACGGTGAGGCTGGTGCCGTCGATGCAGACCGAGCCTTTCGCGGCGATGTAGCGCGCGAGATTCGCCGGCACCTCGAACGTCCAGCGCTGCGAGCGGCCGTCGGGCGTGATCGAGACCACCTTGCCCAGCCCGTCGACATGGCCGGAAACCAGATGCCCGCCGAGCCGGTCGGCCAGGCGCAGCGCCTTTTCGAGATTCACCGGATCGCCGGGCTTCAACTGGCCCAGCGAGGTCAGCGACAGCGTCTCGTTGGAAACGTCGGCGCTGAAACCGCGCGAACCCAGCGTGATCGCGGTGAGGCACACGCCGGAGACGGCGATCGAGTCGCCCAGCTGCACATCGGCGAGGTCGAGGTCGGCGGTATCGACGTGCAGGCGCACGTCGCCGCCGCGCGGTTCGAGTCGCGCCACGCGGCCCACGGTCTGGATGATGCCGGTGAACATCAGCGCGCCTCCGGCCGGAGGGCGATGGACTGCATGATTGCGATGGCTTTCATGAAACGTATCCCGCAGGTAGTGAGCGAGTACGCCTCAAGGCATGAGGCCGTGCGTGCGCGACGAAGCGCCCGCCCTGCCGTCTTCTCTTTATCCGGACTGTGAGGAAGCAGCTGCCCGCTTCCAACCGTCGGCTCCGGCATTCGACCGGATCTGCTGACCTCCCGGCGTGGCCGGGAGCGCTCGCGGGCTCGTTCCGAGGAACCTACCGCCGGTGGGGAATTTCGCCCCGCCCTGAAGACGTCGTGCAATGCCGGCTGGGCCGGCCCGGCGCAGTTTAGCACCACCACTCCCGGCCACTCCGGCGCCGCGCCGCGGAAACAGCGTTTCGCCCGCCGTACGATCGCGCGGGCCCGCTCACGCTGGCGCCAGCGCCGCGGCGAGGTGATCGATCAATGCCCGCAACGCCGGCGTGCGATCCGCGCCGGGCAGCCACAGCAGGTGGATCGGGAACGAGGCCAGCCGCCAGTCGGGCAGCAGTTCGACCATGCGGCCCGCGGCGACCAGCGCATCGGCCATGTAGTCCCCCTGCAGGCCGATGCCCACACCGGCCAGCACCGCGTCGCGGATGGCCTGGGAATCGTTGCAGCTCAGCACCGGCTCGATGCGCACCGCACGCCGCTGCCGTTGGCGGCTGAACGTCCACAGCGTGCCGCGGCGATAGCCGGTGAAGCTGATGCAGCGATGCGCCTTGAGGTCGGCCGGGTCGCGCAGCAGCGGCGCCGAAGCGAGGTAGTCGGGCGAGGCGCAGGGGAACAGGCGCATGGTGCCGACCCGCCGCGCCACCAGTTGCACGTCGGCCAGGCGCCCCAGCCGCACGGCCAGGTCCACCTTGCCCGCGACCATGTCGACGTAGGCATCGTCGTAGATCGCGTCGATGCGTACGGCCGGATGTTCGCGCATGAAACCGGCCAGCAGCGGGGCCACCCGATAGCGACCGAAGCTGGCCGCCACATGCACGCACAGGTGGCCGGCCAGTTCGCCGTCGGGCGGGCGCAGGTCGGCGGCCAGCTGGGCCAGCACCGATTCCATGCGTTGCCATTGCGCCAGCAACAGCTCGCCGCGCACGGTCAGCGTCATGCGCCGGGTGGTGCGCAGGAACAGGCGCGCGCCGACGGCCTCCTCCAGCGCCGCGATGCGCCGGCTCAGTACCGACGGCGTGCAGCCCGCGTCCAGTGCCGCGCGCGAGAAATTGAGCCGCCACGCGGCCGCCGCGAACGCACGCAGTTCGCGCAGGCGGGTCGGCGTGAGGTCAAAGGATTGATTCATGCAGCGAACAGAAGATAACCCATTCGTGCGGATTATCACCGACGCCGCGCGGCGGGACCATATCCGCATCCCCCACGGAGACACCCCATGCGCGCCATCCAGCTTTCCGCCTTCGGCCTGGACCACCTCGACCTCGTCGACCTGCCTGCCCCGCGCCCCGGCCCCAACGAGGTGCTGGTGAAGATGGAAGCAGCCTCGCTCAACTTCCGCGACCACATGCTGGTCAACGGCGATCTCTACCGCGGCATATCCCTGCCGATCGTGCCGGTGTCCGACGGTGCCGGCACGGTGCAGGAAGTCGGCGAGGCGGTGACCCGCTTCAAGCCCGGCGACCGCGTCACCACGTTCTACAAGTCGCGCTGGATCGCGGGCGCCATGCGGCCGGAGTGGGAAGGCGCCGAGATCGGCGGCCCCGCGCCCGGGGTGATGCGGGAGCTGGCCTGCTTCGACCAGTACTCGCTGGCGCGCGCGCCGGCGCACCTGACCAGCGTGCAATCGGCCACGCTGCCGATCGCCGCACTCACCGCCTGGCAGGCGCTGGAGCAGGCCCGTATCACCACCGGGCAGACCGTGCTACTGCTGGGTACTGGCGGCGTGTCGCTGTTCGCGCTGCAGTTCGCCAGGCTCCGCGGCGCCAGGGCGATCGTGCTCTCTTCCAGCGACGCCAAGCTGGAACGCGCCAAGGCGCTGGGCGCCGAGGTCGGCATCAACTACGCGATGCATCCGCAATGGGGGCCGCTGGTGCGCGAGGCCAGCGGCGGCACCGGCGTGGACCTGGTCGTGGAGACGATCGGCGCGGCCACGCTCGCGCAATCGCTGGAGGCGGTGCGCATGCACGGCATGATCGCCGTGCTGGGCTGGATCGGCGGCAGCGAGGCGACGCTGCCGCTGACTCCGGTGGTGCTCAAGCGCGTCCGCCTGCAGGGCATGTCGGTGGCGCCGCTGGAGGCGCACGAACGGATGGTGGCGGCGATCGAGGCCAGCAGGCTCGAGCCGGTGATCGACCGCGTCTACGGCTTCGGCGAATTGCGCGAGGCATTCGAACGCCTGGTCGCCGGCCGGCATTTCGGCAAGCTCGCGATCGACTTCAGCCGCTGAAGCCCGCCCGGGCCAGGCGCGGCGGAATCAGCGCGGGCGCAGGCGCAGGCGGATGTCCGCGCCGAGCATGCGCTGGTCGACCACCTGCAGCGACCAGCGCGAGGCCATGTCGGCCAGCGGCGGCAACTGCAGCAACGGCCGCGCGCTGTCGCCCAGCAGCAGGGGCGCGACGTAGAGCAGCAGTTCGTCGGCCAGGCCGGCCGCGAACAGCGCGCCGCACAGGGTCGGGCCGGCTTCGACGTGCACTTCGTTGCAGCTGCGTCCGGCCAGCAGGGCGAGCACGGCGTGCAGGTCGAGCAGGTTGTCATGTGTCGGCACCGCGATGCGTTCGACCCGGGCGAAGCGATCGTCCGGACTGGATGCCGCAGCGCCGTGCAGGACAAGGGTCGGCGTCGCACCGTCCAGCACATGACTGCCGGCGGGTGTGCGCAGTTGGCGATCCAGCACCACGCGCAGCGGCGACGTCGGTTCATCTTCGGCGGAGCCGGCGGGCAGTGCCCGCCCTACCATGCTGTAGGGCGGGCGCTGCCCGCCAGCCCTCGCCGCGTCATTCGCCAATCGCACCGTGAGCCGCGGATCGTCCGCCAGCACCGTGCCGCTGCCGGTGAGGATTGCCGAGCTGCGCGCGCGCCAGCGCTGCACGTCCATGCGCGCCGCGTCGCCGGTGATCCACTTCGATTCGCCGCTGGCCAGCGCGGTGCGCCCGTCCAGGCTCATCGCCAGCTTCACCCGCACGAACGGCCGGCCGCGCTCGATGCGGCTGAAGAAGCCGACGTTGAGTTCGCGTGACGCGTCGCGCATCAGGCCGGCATCGACGGCGATGCCGGCGGTCCGCAGCTTGTCGACGCCGCGGCCGTTGACCCGCGGGAACGTATCCTCGGCCGCGATCACCACCCGCGCCACGCCGGCGGCGACCAGCGCATCGGCGCACGGCGGCGTGCGGCCGTGGTGCGCGCACGGCTCCAGCGTCACATACGCCGTGGCGCCGCGCGCCCGTTCACCGGCCTCGCGCAGCGCGTACACCTCTGCGTGCGGCTCGCCGGCGCGTTGATGAAAGCCGCTGCCGACCACCTCGCCGGCGTGCGCGATCACGCAACCCACGCGCGGATTCGGCTGCGTGGTGTACAGGCCGCGTTCGGCCAGGCGCAGCGCGTGCGCCATGTGGAGGTGGTCGGTTGCAGAGAAGGCGCCAGTCACGCTGCCGCGCCTTTGCAGGAGCGCACCTTGTGCGCGATGCCTTCAAGGCAGGGATTCGGGATTCGGGATTCGGGATTTGCAAAAGCATCGCGCACAGGGTGCGCTCCTACATCGTTCATTTGCCTTCCCGCTTGCCGCCGCCGAGCAGGGGCAGTTGCAACTCGGACAGGCCCGGCAGGTCACGCTCCAGTTTCTCGATCTCCTCGCGGAACGCGTGCACGTCCTCGAACTTGCGGTAGACCGAGGCGAAGCGCACGTAGGCGACCTGGTCGAGGTTCTTCAGCTCGCGCATCACCAGTTCGCCGACCTGGCGCGACGGCACCTCGCGCTCGCCGCTGCGGCGCAGGTCGTTGACGATCGCCCGTACCGCGGCATCCACCGCGTCGCTGGCCACCGGGCGCTTCTGCAGCGCCCGCTCGAAGCTCACGCGCAACTTGCGCTCGTCGAACGTCTCGCGCCGCTCCCCGCTCTTCACGATCGCCGGCAACTTCAGCTCGGCCGTCTCGAACGTGTTGAAGCGCTCGCCGCACTGCGGACACTCGCGCCGCCGCCGCACGGTGCTGCCGTCCTCGGTCAGCCGCGAGTCGATCACGCGCGTGTCTTCGTGCTGGCAGAAGGGGCAATGCATAAGGCTAGGAGTGAGAGAGGAGGAACGAGTGGAGAGAGACCATGCTTTTACTCACTTCTCACTCCTCTTCGCTCACTTCTCGCTCAACCGTAGACGGGGAATTTCTTGCACTGCGCGGTCACTTTCTCGCGCACGCGGGCGATCACGGCCTCGTCGTTCGGGGCGTCGAGCACGTCGCAGATCCAGCCGGCCAGTTCCACGCAGTCCGCTTCCTTGTAACCGCGGGTGGTGGCGGCGGGGGTGCCCACGCGCAGGCCGGAGGTGACGAAGGGCTTTTGTGGATCGTTCGGCACGGCGTTCTTGTTGACCGTGATGTGCGCCTTGCCCAGCGCGGCCTCGGCGTCCTTGCCGGTGATCGGCTTGCCGATCATGTCGACCAGCATCAGGTGGTTCTCGGTGCCGCCGGAGACGATCTTGTAGCCGCGCTCGATGAAGGTCTTCGCCATCGCCTTGGCGTTCTTCACCACCTGCGCCTGGTAAGTCTTGAACGCCGGCTCCAGCGCTTCCTTGAACGCCACCGCCTTGGCCGCGATCACGTGCATCAGCGGGCCGCCCTGGATGCCGGGGAACACGATCGACTGCAGTTTCTTCTCGATCTCCTCGCCGGCGCCCTTCGCCACGATGAAACCGCCGCGCGGACCACGCATGGTCTTGTGGGTGGTGGAGGTGACCACGTGCGCATGCGGCAGCGGGCTGGGGTAGACGCCCGCGGCGACCAGGCCGGCGACATGGGCCATGTCGACGAAGAAGATCGCGCCGACCGAATCGGCGATCCGCCGCATGCGCGCCCAATTGATGACCTGCGAATAGGCGCTGAAACCGCCGACCAGCATCTTCGGCTGGTGCTCGGTGGCCAGACGCTGCAGCTCGTCGTAGTCGATCAGGCCGTGCTCGTTCACGCCGTACTGCACCGCGTGGAACAGCTTGCCGCTGACGTTGACCTTGGCGCCGTGGGTGAGATGGCCGCCGTGCGCCAACGACATGCCCAGGATGGTGTCGCCCGGCTGCAGCAGCGCCAGGTACACCGCCTGGTTGGCCTGCGAACCGGAGTGCGGTTGCACGTTGGCGTAGTCGCAGTCGAACAGCTGCTTCAGGCGCTCGATCGCCAGTCGCTCAGCCACGTCCACGTACTCGCAACCGCCGTAATAGCGCTTGCCGGGATAACCCTCGGCGTACTTGTTGGTGAGCTTGGAGCCCTGCGCCTCCATCACCCGCGGGCTGGCATAGTTTTCCGAGGCGATCAGCTCGACGTGATCTTCCTGGCGCTGGCCTTCATGGGCGATGGCCTGGGCCAGTTCGTCGTCGTAACCGGCAATCGTGCAGTCCTTGGGGAACATTCTGGCCTCGGCAATTGGCTAACGGGATTAGCCGGAAAGTGTAGCGCCGCCGGGCGTTTGCAGCCACCGCCGGGCGGTTCCGGACGGCGGCATCGGCGCAACGCCACAACCCGCTATAATGTGCGGTTTGATGAATTCCCTTTCCGTGCCGACCCAAGCCGGCGGCGCGGCGCACGCCTTCGGAGGTTGCATGAGCTCGCAGTACATCTACACCATGAACGGGGTCAGCAAGATCGTCCCGCCGAAGCGGCAGATCATCAAGGACATCTCGCTCAGCTTCTTCCCCGGCGCCAAGATCGGCCTGCTCGGCGTCAACGGCGCGGGCAAGTCCACCGTGCTGCGCATCATGGCCGGCGTGGACACCGACTTCCAGGGCGAGGCGCGTGCGCAGCCCGGCACCAAGGTCGGCTACCTGGCGCAGGAGCCGAATCTGGATCCGGAAAAGACCGTGCGCGAAGTGGTCGAGGAAGGCGTCAGTGAGATCCTCGATGCGCAGAAGCGGCTGGAGGAGGTCTACGCCGCCTACGCCGAGGACGGTGCGGATTTCGATGCGCTGGCCAAGGAGCAGGAGAAACTGGAAAACATCCTGGCCGCCAACGACGCCCACGCGCTGGAGCGCCAGCTCGAGGTGGCCGCCGACGCGCTGCGACTGCCGCCGTGGGATGCGAAGATCGGCCCGCTCTCCGGCGGCGAGAAGCGCCGCGTGGCGCTGTGCCGCCTGCTGCTGTCCAAGCCGGACATGCTGCTGCTGGACGAGCCGACCAACCATCTGGACGCCGAGTCGGTGGACTGGCTGGAGAAATTCCTGCACGACTACCCCGGCACCGTGGTGGCGGTCACGCATGACCGCTACTTCCTCGACAACGCCGCCGAGTGGATCCTCGAACTCGACCGCGGCCGCGGCATCCCGTGGAAGGGCAACTACACCGAGTGGCTGGAGCAGAAGGACGCCCGCCTGAAGCAGGAAGCGAACCAGGAGAAGTCGCGCCAGAAGGCGATCGCGAAGGAGCTGGAGTGGGTGCGTTCGGCCGCCAAGGGCCGCCAGTCCAAGGGCAAGGCCCGCCTGGCCCGCTTCGAGGAACTGAACTCGGTCGACTACCAGCGCCGCAACGAGACGAATGAAATCTTCATCCCGCCGGGCGAGCGCCTTGGCCAGGAAGTGATCGAATTCAAGAACGTGACCAAGTCGTTCGGCGATCGCGTGCTGATCGAAGACCTGTCGTTCAAGGTGCCGCCGGGCGCCATCATCGGCGTGATCGGTCCCAACGGCGCCGGCAAGTCCACCCTGATGAAGATGATCATGGGCAAGGAAACGCCTGACTCGGGCGAGGTGAAACTGGGCCACACCACCAAGCTGGCCTACGTCGACCAGTCGCGCGACGCGCTCGACCCGAAGAACAACGTGTGGCAGGAAGTGTCCGGCGGCTCGGACATCCTCACCATCGGCAACTTCGAGATCCAGTCGCGCGCCTACATCGGCCGCTTCAACTTCAAGGGCACCGACCAGCAGAAGATCGTCGGCAGCCTGTCCGGCGGCGAGCGCGGCCGCCTGCACATGGCCAAGACCCTGCTGCAGGGCGGCAACGTGCTGCTGCTCGACGAGCCGTCCAACGACCTCGACGTGGAAACCCTGCGCGCGCTGGAAGACGCGCTGCTGGAGTTCCCCGGCTCGGCGATCGTGATCTCGCATGACCGCTGGTTCCTCGACCGCATCGCCACCCACATCATCGCCTTCGAGGGCGACTCGCACGTGGAGTTCTTCCCCGGCAACTACAACGAGTACGAGGCCGACAAGAAGCGCCGCCTCGGCGACGAGGGCGCGCGGCCGCACCGGGTGAAGTACAAGAAACTGGCCTGAGAGCAGGAGTGAGTGGAGAGGAGTGAGAAAAGAGAGATAAAGCGTCGACGAACCCGCCTTCTCTCGTTTCTCACTCTTCTTCACTCGTTTCTCGAACGGAGATCCCGATGCACTTCATGCAGTCCCTGCAACAAGCCTGGGCCAGCCACGACTCCCTGGTCTGCGTCGGCCTCGACCCCGAGCCGGCGAAGTTTCCCGCCCACCTCAAGGGCACGCCCGATGCCGTCTTCGCGTTCTGCACCGCCATCGTCGACGCCACCGCGGACCTGGTCTGCGCGTTCAAGCCGCAGATCGCGCACTTCGCCGCATTGCGCGCGGAGGAAACACTCGAACGGCTGATCGCGCACATCCACGACAAGCATCCCGGCGTGCCGGTGATCCTCGACGCCAAGCGCGGCGATATCGGTTCCACCGCGCAGCACTACGCGACCGAGGCCTTCGAGCGCTACGGCGCCGACGCGGTGACGCTCAACCCCTATCTCGGCCGCGATTCCATCGCGCCGTTCCTGGAGCGTGCCGACAAGGGTGCGATCCTGCTCTGTCGCACCTCCAATCCCGGCGGCGCGGATTTCCAGGCGCTCGATTGCGGCGGCGCCCCGCTCTACCTGCACGTGGCCGAAACCATCGCCCGCGACTGGAACGGCAACGGCAACTGCGCCCTGGTCACCGGCGCCACCTGGCCGGAGGAACTGGGCAAGGTGCGCGCCGTGGTCGGCGACATGCCGCTGCTGGTGCCCGGCATCGGCGCCCAGGGCGGCGACGTGGAAGCCGTGTTCAAACATGGTGCCACTGCCGACGGCACCGGCCTGATGATCAGCTCTTCGCGCGCCATTCTCTACGCCGGCCACGGCGAGGATTTCGCGTTGGCCGCGCGTTCCGCGGCCGACGAACTGCGCGACACCATCAATCGTCATCGGCACGGCTGAATGACGCGTGCGCCGGCGCAATGCCGGCGCATCGGTCATACCGCGGCAGACATGGCCGCTTTGCGCCGTCGCATTTTCTTGCGATGTTTCCCGCTGAAACCAAAGGCTTGCGAGCGCGGTAGTCTTGGCCTCTGCCCGATGGCCCGCCACCTGCGAGTCCACCGCGCAGACTCCCTGACCTACACAAGGAACGCAACGCATGCCTGATCAGACCGACGTCCGCACGGAGGACTGGAACCGCCTGCAACGCGAAGTGGCCCGCCTGCGCGTGCTGGTGATCATCGCCCTGCTCGCCGTGATCGGGCTGGCTGCCGTGTCCCTGCTGCGCAGGCCCGCCACCCCGGCCAGGCCCGAGGCGATCCTCCGCGCACAGGGCCTGGTGATCACCGACACGGAGGGACACGACCGCATCCTGATCGGCGCCCCGGTGCCGGCCAGCAAGGATCGTACGCGCAAGGATGATGCTTCCGACGGCATCATCTTCCTCGGCAAGACCGGCGCCGACCGTCTCGCCGTGGGGCAGCTGCCTACACTGCATATCGACGGCAAGACCTACAAGCGCCGGGGTGACGGGGACAACTACGGCATGACGCTCTATGACACGAAAGGCAGCGAGCGCGGCGGCCTGGCGTACATGGGCAGCGGCCGTGTCGGACTCGCACTCGATCGCGCCACGCCTCCGTATGAAGCCATCGGCCTGATGGTCAACGATTCGGACAACTTCGCCGGGATGTACATCAACTACGGCGATCCCAAGGGGCGGGACTCCGCCATGGAACTGGGCACCGACACGGACAGCGTCAGCATCGCGCTGAAGGACAAAGACGGCCATCCTCGCGCCAGGCTGAGTCTCGACGGCACGAGCAACAAGCCGGCGTGGAAATTCGACGACGCCGCATCCGCGGCGGAAGCCGCCAAGGCCGACAAGGCAGCCACGCCCTGACCACGACCTGGCAGGCACCCAAGCGCGGCGCGACGCGGCGCTTGGCTGTCAGCCGGTCATCGCGGCCACTTCCGTTGTCGCCGCTGCGGGCACCGGCTTCCGCATCAGCTTTGCGCGCAGCCAGCGTTCGCACGGCACCGACAGCCCGCGCTCCACTGCTGCCCCCAGCAGCCAGCACAAACCAAGCGCCGGCAGGTACCACAGCCAGCCATGCGCCGGTTCGCCGCCCCAGGCGCGGTACGCGCGCACTACCGCGAACACCACGAACATGTGGGTCAGGTAGATCTCATAGCTCAACCGCCCCCAGGCGCGCAGCCAGCCGAAACCCGGCAACGGCGACGCACCACCGCCGCCTTGCCGCCAGCGACAGCACAACAGCAGGCACAGTGCCGACGAGGTGAGCACCAGCATGTAGCCGTCGCGCAGCCAGTGCCACAACGCCGCGCCATCCAGCGGCACTGCGCCCAGCCCCGCCGCGCCGAGCCAGCCCAGCATCACAGCGGTGCGCCGGGGTGGCCGCCAGGTCTCGGCCAGCAGCGCGCCGAGCACACCGGTGGCGATCGCCGCCATGCCTGGCAGGTAGGCCTTTTCCAGCCAGATCTCGTTGCCGTGCAATGCTGCGCGCGCCCATGGCAGCGACAGTGCGAGCAGCACCAGCGGCAACACCAGCAAGGCCCCCCGGCGCAGCAGCAGGCACACCAGCGGAAAGCCGAGGTAGAACGCCTCCTCGATCGACAGCGACCACAGCACGTCCCAGTTGCCCGGCAGGTAACCGGTGCGCCCTTCGTACCAGTTAAGGATGATCTGAACAAGCCATCATCGAATGGCCATCCAAACGGTTTTTGAGG